>Ga0181413_1000426_pt1 | contig 13173 bp, 5 predicted proteins | sample 36SPOviralmetaG_FD_130111 | JGI IMG/M metagenome (GOLD analysis project Ga0181413, IMG submission 130111) | Marine viral communities from the oligotrophic San Pedro Time Series (SPOT) site, San Pedro Channel, CA, USA - 36 SPOT_SRF_2012-09-28 | ecosystem: Environmental > Aquatic > Marine > Strait... | reverse complement strand
ATAGACTTCCACTGCTCGTTTGTGATTCCAGCCTCAGAGTTGATATCAACACCCAAAAACTCTTCTATATTTCTCATAGCAGGTTTAGTCATCTCAAACAAATTATCTACAATTGAATCATCGTATGTTTCTTTAGAAATAGTATGACCTTCTTCGTTGAAGTTAACAGTGTAAGCTGGTGTTCTAGCTGAGTCAGCTTTTATTTCAACACCATACTGCATACCATCAGTTTCTAGAGTAATATCAGGATTAACACCTTCAGCTAGATCTAATAATGGCACTGTAGTTCTCATCTGACCCTCTTGAGCCATAATCATGTTATCTAGGGCTATTTGCTCTATAGCAAAACCTAACTTCAATGATGGGTCTATATTTTTAATTCTATTAGTCTTCGCAGCAACACCTGGGACTTTGAAAATCTTTTTCATATTCTCACCAACTCTCTGAGTCCAACTATGCAATACTAATGCTCGTGTTACTGGGTCTAATTTAGGATCGTTAAATTTCTTTATCATTTTCGGAGTCATACCCTCTCTAGCGACCTCCGATGCGAATAATTTAGCTTTATCAACCATTGGTAGTGTCACCGTAGTGTTAGAGAATCTAACAGTAACATCTCTTTTTATAAGTCTAGCTACCTCGTTCAATTGAGTGTCAGCGAATCCAGCTAAACCAAAAGCGTTTAGTTTCTCTTGTACATCAGATCTACTTAAAACCTCAGATGTAGCATCCTTAGATAATGCAATAGAGATCTTTTCCGCTAATGTATCTTTTCTAGTACCTTTCTTTCCAGAACGTACCATCTCTTGTTTCTTTTCAGAGAAAACTTTAGCTGGAGGATTAAAGTAAGCCAACCAAGAATCATCACCTGGCATCTGCTTTTCGTATAAGTCAACACCATTCTTAACTTTATTTATAGCATCAGCTGGAAGCTTACCTATATCGATAGCTCTCTGTACATCCTCAACTTTAGTTAATCTATCAATAAATTTAGTGAAAGACTTAGTAGATTCTTCTCTCTCCATATCTACTAAATCAGATATAGGTAATTGGTTTATAATCAACTCTTTATTAGAAGTTAAAAACTCTTGATACTGTTGAGCACTACCGAAAGAGTCTTGTACTAACTTCTTAAGTTCAGTATACATATCTTTTTCTAGAGCTTTCTCAAACTTTCTAAAGTCTCTAACACTTAATTCTTTTAAAGAATCAAAGTTATACTTACGTGATATTGTTACCCAAACTTTTTCTGTAGCTCTCTCTATATCCGTCTTCTGTGATGGTGATATACCGTCAACTAACTTACCGTCAGACCATATTTTGATTTTTCTACGGAAAGCAGAGTAAGTTACCCCAGCCTCTAAACCTTGTGCTTCAGCTTTTTCCAATAAGTAATCTTCCTTAGCTTGCTTTCTTCTTTGAGCATCGATAGACATATCTTCAGACTCATCTATAGTATCTTCCGATGTGAATACTGATTCTTGTGCTTCCATCTCTTTAGCTATAGCTTTAGATTGATCAGACTCTTGAGACGAACTCTTCTCAACTACTGATTCTGTGAAAGGCGCTAGTACTTCAAACGCTCTAGATTTAAAATATTTGTTTATATAACCAGCAACGCCATCTTCACCGTAAGTATTGGCCTCTGGGTTAAAATCTTTAACTAAACCAAAGACAGTTCTACCTTTTCTAGTAGCTGTACCCTGGTCATATAACATCTTAGCTATAATATCCTCTTTATTGGACATTAATTTTTGACGAATATCTTCAGTTGGAGCTGTGTCTATCTGAGACTTTATTAATTTCTCAGCCATGCCAGTATACTCCATAGCAATCATAAAGGCAGCTTCATCTTTATTTGATGTTGTCTTATATATGTTATTAACGTCTGCTGCAGTTTGTTCTTTTGATTTGGATGATCTCGTGTCGCTAGATGCTGCTTTAATACCATCTCTGATACCTTTAATGTATCTAGAGTCTATTTTACCATCGTTATCTCTAACACTCTTAGAATAGTCTCTAATATAGTTATAAACTTGTCTACCATTACTGAATCTCTTTCTGTATAAGCTAGATTTATTACCGATAAAGCCTTTTTCTGATAAAGCTAGTAAACCTCTCTCTATAGAGTTACCGATTTTGCTAAATAAATTCTCATTAAAGTCAGCTTCTTTTTTTACGATAACATCAGAGAAAGCGGTGAATATCTCGTCAGATTCGAACATGGTGTTCTCGTCTTTACCGTACTGCTGGCGCATACGAGTTTTTATTCTCTCTTGAACGTCTTTACCAGCTGAGTTGTAAAAATCCTTAGCAAGTTCAACTCTTTCTTCAACAGGAAGTTTTGACCAGAATTGATCTGTTATGTTGTGTAGTACCTCATGGGAGCCTACAGATATAGCTCCAGTTTCCTTAGCTACCTTTTCGTTGATGTATATCTTACCATTAGCTATAAAGCCATCGCTATTAGATACGTTATCCCAGTTTCCATCACCTATTTCTGTGTCGTATATTTGAGCTAACTTATCTTGATCACTCTCAACAACAGTTTTCATTCCAACTTTTGATTGAGCTTCAGCAGCTCCAGCTGACGATCTCTCGACTTTTCTATCTATTACGCTTTGACGTATCTGAAGTTGTTTCTTTAAATTGTCTTGGTATTTGTTTTTTAATATTTCTTTTTCACCATCGTTAGTAGCTTTGTTGAAGGCGCTAGAAAATGTTAAGTTAGCATCATCTAATTCGATGTATTCTTTAAGTTCTGCATTTGTCATATTAGACAACTCAGAGTGATTCTTAGCGTCTATGTCTTTCAAAGCGTCTGATAGCTTTTGTATATCTTTTCTTATCTCTACCTTAGCTATATCTGACTTTGTTTTTCTCAGTTGATCAGACTTTTTATTTATTTCCTCACCAATCAACTGCATCTGTTGTCTCTTAACACCGTCGGTTAATCTAGCTCTTAGTCTTTTTTGACCTTTAGTTGTAGTAGCATTGTAGGAGCCAGCGGCTGATATACCTGCACCCATACCACCACCGATAAGTAAGGCATCACCAATTCTAGTTAAGTAATCCTTAGTGTCAAACTCTTTACCTAAAGATACTTTATCCCATATCATCGAAGTAAGCTCAGTAGCAGCTTCAGCTGCAGCTTCAGAACCAGAACTCTTACCTATGAATTTAAGTAGAGCAGGTATTCCACCTTCTATAAACTTCTTAGCAGCGTCATCACCGTTTGCACCTTTTATTATTCCCGCTTTCTTCGCGATACCTCTTGTTACCATTTCAAAGCCAGCCTCTATAACACCTGTACCAACACTTGATCCATACATTTGGAATACGTTATCGATAAATTCTTCTTCCCCAGCAGACTGTGCGTCCATTTCATCTGTCATTTTACCACCAGCTGTAGAAGCACCCAAAGCTATTAAACCTGGTATACCTAGGAATGACGCAGCGATAGAAGGAGCTGAAGACAACATACCTTTAACTACACCATAACCAGCTTCTGCATATTCTCCGTTAGCTAAAGCTTCAGAAGGACCTCTCTCCTCTTCGTTAATGTGGTGGTCTAAACCACTCGACATAGCGTTGAATAACGCTGAACTACCCGTAGGATTAGTTAAGAAGTTTCTAGTTGAAATTGCCACTCTAGCAGCATCTCTGTCAGCTTGTCCCCACTCTTCACCAGTTTTCCACTCGTCATACATCTCTGAAACAGTGAGCTCTGTATTCTCAGCTAATTCAGCGGCATTACCAATAAAATCAGTAATACCTTTAGCAAATGTAGCTGAAAGATCTACTGACCAGTGATTACTATTATCTTCTTCTTTGTTTATGTTCGGATTAGATCTTAATCCTTTAGATTTGAGAAAGCGAAGAGCATCTGATTTACTCAGATTATTCTCCTCACTATATCTCTTTATATCTTCCCAACCGAATGGTTGACCATTGAATAAAAATGCTTTTTTATCGTTCATCTTTAGATCTGTTGCGTTACTTATATAATATCACACACTTAGACCTAAAATTCCAAGGTTTTAAGCACCCATTCCTTTCATTAACCATATAACATAACTATTGGTAATAGATCCGTTTTTAACACCCGCATCTATATCTCTAGCAGACATAGTATTCATTATCTCTTCACCTTCTTCGACAACAGAAGCTTCTATTGGTGGTTCCATACCACTCTGCGATGGATCAGCCATGTTATCTTGTGTTGGATCAGCTGTACCACCTTGTGTTGGCTTATTAACTGGAGGTTTAGGAAGCGTAGATGTATCTCCAGGTTTAGTTACACTATCCACTGATGGATGTGTGTTAGCTATGTTTTGGAAGTCATAACTACCTTTTTGCATCGAAACCATCATCTCGTTAGTGATACGAGTACCCATCGCGTTTTGTAGCTCCGATCTAAAAGTACCACCTAGTTCCAAACTTGCAGCGTACTCCATAACAGACTCAGCGTTCTTAATGTCCTCTCCCTTAGATTTCATTATGTAAGATGCTGCGTCATATTCAGCTTTAGATATAACTGTTGTTTGACCGTTAGTTGTAGTAACTGTCGATGTGTTATCGTTATTGACGTCAAATCTAGTTCTCTTTCTTCCAAACGTTGAGAACTTGCTAGTCTGAGAATCCTTAGGGAAATCAATTGAGTAGCTCTCTGATGGTATTAATTTCTTAGGTTTGACAGCAGCATTTTCTAGGTCCCAAGCAATCTTACCAGCCTTATCCATTTGAGCTCTCTCTTGAGGGTTTGCATTTGGATTCGCTTCGTTACCATAAGATGGTATACCCAACTCACTAACAACCTCTGGTGGGTTGTTGTTAACTGGTTCAACATCATTCATTGGTTGCTCTGGAGTAGAGGTGTTATCTCCTCGGTTCATTTTATCCATAGTTGGGCCACCAATACCAAGTTCAGACCAGTTTGTTGCCGCGTTTTCATTAGCGAATAAGTTACTTAACTCGTCCTTACTCATTCCTGGTTGTTCCGTGTCTATATACTCAGATGGATCACTAACCGCATAATACTCACCGTTTACTTTAGATTTAACAAAGTATTTACCTTTGGTTTTCGGGTGCATTATTACTCTCTGCGATCTTGAAACTTGATCGTTAAAGTTTGGATTTTCTAAAAATTCAGATTCACTCTTGTTAGTGGCTAAACCTGAGTTGTAGCTATCTTTAGCAATTTCCTCATAGAAACCCAACATTAAGTTCATTGTTTGAGCAGACTCAGAGGGTGACTTACCATCCCAAGCTATATCATTATCTGGATTATCGTCAGAGTTTATTTGATTTATATAGTTTTTAAAAGCAGTCGAAGAGTTAGTATCTCCGTCAACGCCCATGTGAAATAGTTCGTCAGCAAACGAAGGGTTAGATCTTATTTGACCAAGATCTTGTCTAGTTTTATTTAAGAAGAACTCCTCAGGTGTGTTGTTTTTACCTAGTTCAAAAGCGTTACCATGTGTTATATTACTTAATATACCTGCTCCTTCAGAATTTCTAGTTGAAGTTCTTTTATAGCCAGACATGTCAAAACCTCCATCTTCGTCATTAACGATTATAGATCCATCTTCTCCAAATGATATTTGATCGCCAGTTATACCAGTAATCATTTTGTCAGCTATAGAAGCGCTAGCTTCATCAGCATAACCTCTAGTATTCTTATTTTTCAACTCGAAGTCTCTATGCTGCTTCATAGTGACTAAGTTGTTGTAAGAGTTTTCCATCTTACCTTTAACGCCCTCCAACTCTTGAACAGCCTCTTGATATTCTTTACTACCAGGAGAGTTAGCGTGCATAGACGCTTTTCTAGAAGCCTCCAAGTACTCTTGTTTATAAGTATTCATCTGATTCCTAAGCGTACCTTTCAATTCAGCTGGTACTAAATCATATTCGAAATTATCAGGTATGTCGTTAGCAAACTGCTTAGCAGCTATATCTCTTTCAACTCTCATTTTAGAGGAAATTGATTCAACTGTTTTAGACAAACCAGATAAATCGGTAAATTGAGATTGAGCCTTCGCTTGTGACAACTTGTTGGCTTGTCTTACTATATTACTCATTATTTGTCGGATTTTTTGAACGTACCTGCGATTACGTCTGAGTTACTTACTAAAGTGTTTCCAATTGAAGATAAAGTGTTCATTGAGGCAGCTTGGTTCTGTGATTGTAAACCGTATTGAGCAGCTGCTTCTCCAGCAGATATACCATATTGCATTTCAAGTCTTCTTGACTGCTCATCTCTAACCATTTGTTCACCTTGAACTTGTAAATCGTTTATTCTACTTTGCTCTGCTAGTTGCATCTTTTGGTTCTCAGCTTCTTGTTGAGCTACTATTGCTGAGTTTTGTCTATTTAACCTAGCAGCTGTGGAAGTCATGGATTGAGCTAGAGCTGCTACACCTGAAGAACCTGTCATACTTCTACCAGACTGCATCATGTCAGCGAACTGTTGGTTTGTTGCGTCTTGCTGTAGGTTGTAAGCAGTTTTATCAACTTCTAGATTGTTATACACATTAGTCATATCAGCATAAGGATTGACTATGGGTTGAGACATGTACTCATTTAGAAACTTCTGAGACTGTTTCTCCGAAGCTTCAGCTCTTTCTTGTGCAGCTTTTGCACCTTGTCTTTGTTGATAGTAAGACAGGCCTTGCATAGCTAATCCACCGATTGCTAAAGCACCTACCATTTTGAACGGATTTTTATCTTTTTTATTTGCCATAATTTATGTATATATAATTACAGAACCAGTCTGTTACTTACTAGATACCGACACTTCTGTTCCAACGGAGAATAACTCAGCGTCATCATGTGAATCATTTACCATTTTAACTTCTGCATAGTAACCTAGTAGATCCCTAGTGTCGTGAGAGTTAATTCTACTAAAGAATATAAAGTCATTTAAACCTGGTGAGGTAAACGCTAGAGATCCTGTGTCTATAGTTATAGTCGAATGACCTGTTGATGCACTAAAGGAAACTGTCGTACAAGTTCCCATGTAAACAGAGTCATCTACACTATTCGTGCCACTTGGTTGATAAAACATAGCATTACCAGGGATCAATCCGTGAGAAGGAGCGTTAACGTTTTCTAATATTATAGTTAATGTTGCCATTTTAGTATTTATTATCTAGTGAAGATTGTTTCTATTTCGATGTCTATTTGAAGTATGGTAGTTGATATAAACTCCCTATCCGTCTCTGATAAATCACCTGTAAGTGTTATAGTAAAATTAACTTGTGAAGTAGTGTTAATGAGTACTTCTGTAGTGAAAGCTTCTTTTATACTCTGTGGAGCGTTAGAGATATTTACAACAGGAGGAACACTAGTATTAATAGTATAAGATGAATCAACTGGTTGAACAACCCAATTAGCTATAACATTATCACTAATCTGCCTAGATGTAGCGAACTCGGATTTAAGAAAGCTAGGAGTACTCGTAACTAAACCACTGTATATTTCACCATCACTACCATATTCTATATTACCAAAAGAGAATACGTTAGCTGACTCACCAAAATTACCGTAGAAGTTATACTCTATAAAGAAAGTGTTGTAATCGTCTTCTAGAACCTCTTCTAATTCTGGTTGTAGCGTAAAGTGAGTAGGTTCAAAATCTTCCTCAAACGTAACAACCATATCAACAGTGTTTTTAGGAGTGTTAGGTATACTTGTATCAGAGAAAGCTATAGTAGATACACCTTTAGTTTGTAGATCAGCTAGAGAGCTAGAATCAACAGTGAATTTACTAGCTGAAACTGTTTTACCGTAAACCGGCTGAATATTTAAAGTTGTGGAGGAAGGTAATACACCAACAACACCCAGATTACTAGTAGGTAGAGTGTGAGTTGCGGTTGTAGTGGGAGTGCTCTTTGGACCAAGAGAACTGGCTGCTACAACAACAGTTGAACTTGAAGCTGGATATAGCGTACCATTAGAAACAATAACATTAGTGTTAACGTCACCAGATACTATACCTAAGCCTTGAACTTGAAACTCCTGTGGATCTAAATTAGAAACAGCAGGATCAGTCTCATTGCCATTGGTATGTTCTAAAGCAATACCAGTGATACTATTAAACCACTTACCCTCTTTATCTACGAAGTATTCTACCTTACCATCTTGTAAGTCAGTGCTTACACTTTCTGCGTACCAACCGTTTGTTGCCATTTGTTAAAAAGTTTTTGCTTGTGAACCTTCGTAGTTAAGTGTCTTGAAGTTCTTAATAACTCCAGGTTCGTCGTTAAATATTAATGTTACCTCAGGTAAATATTGATTACCATAGTAGTTAGCGTGGTTAACCTCGTGTAAATCTGGGTGGTGTAAGTACAAGTTACCTTTTTTGAAAGTATAATATTCACCTCTCATAGATATACCACCTTCTTGTATAAACGATTGGAAACTAGACCAACCTTTAGATAGATCGCTGTAAGATATAGTGTAAACGTATTTTTCAGCAAACTTATTATCAGCGACAACATGTAGTGTTAAATGATATTGTTGCTTCTTAGTGTCCCAAGATCCTATCGCTACTTGAGTTTGCTCTAAGTTGTCATTAAACCAATCTCTCATACCGTAATTAGATATCGGAGTTATACCATCTAAAGAAAGTCTACAAACAACACCTCTAAAAGTATCAGTAAAGTATATTCTATTTTCATCAGCAGCGAACGATTCAGGATTTAAACCTATACCATAGTCTCCAGCATAAGGTGTTATCTGTCCTAAAACAGCGTTTGATGAAACAACATCAGATGTACCATCAGCTTTATATAAAGCGTCTTTGTCAGCTAAGGCTCTACATATTTTATTTTCACATAGAACGACCAGGTCGCCAGATCTAGCATAAAGCTTCTGTATGCTACCATATTCTGGATTAACGTCTCTAGTGATGTTCTCTGCTATTAAGAATTGATTGTAGCCAGCTATGTTATTCTCTACGTTAGAAATCTCTGAGAATATTACAGTGTTTTGTTTGTTCTCTTCCTGAACTCCAGTAACGACTGACGATGCTTTATATCCAGAAGCTTTTCCAAATGTTGTATATGGTAAAAGAGTGTTCTTATTGAAATCATCCTTTATTCTATCAGACTCAACACCGTTACCGAAGTTTATAGTTGAGTAGTAGTTTGAAATACCTTTAAACCTAGTCGTATTTAAGTTCGAATAATAAGTGTTATGGATATAAGGTATAACCTTATAGTGACCACCTGCGTTTTGACCTGCTATTTGTACTTCTATAATGTTACCATTATCAAACTCTAAACTTACATACCATGGATTAGTAGCTGATATCGATGGTGGACAGTTAACCGGGTTGTCAACGGTAACCATAGCGAAGTAGTTGTCATCCGTTATACCGTTCCAACTAATAGGCGTACTATTAATAGGTGCTGTAACAGAGGTTATTTTCGCATCTAAACCTGATACGTTCTTAACAAGCCTAGCGTTTTTCTTTAAAACTATCTTATGATTATCATTGTATAAATCAAGAGGCATAGTATCAGATATTTCATAGAATAAATCTAAATCTAGACTATCTTTCTCTCTATATACCTCAAAAACAGCTCCATTAGAAGATGGTGAGTTTATCGCAGCAGCAACGCTCGAATCTATCCATTCCCTATAGTTTAAATCAGCTCTTATCTTCATAAAGAACATGCCTTCTAATTCACTTGGGTTTACTAAAGATGATATTTCAACACCACCTAATTTATATCTAACTACAGCCTCAGGGCTTGTTGCGGTTTGATCTGTTTCATCGTAATACTTTTCAGCTTGCTTCTGTATCGCTAAAACTTCCCAGGTTGTCGATGAATCTGAGACTATAGTTTGATCATTATGCTTCTTTTTCAAGGATATCTTACTACCAACCTCAACTTTATTTATATCTGATGAGTTAGCTGCCAACCAAACATAGGACGCTGAAGCAGCTGTGTTCCCACCGTGCTCTGGATAAGCTCTATTTATAGCTAAGTTATAATACTCAGGAAATACCTCTTTAGTGTATATTTTGAAATACTTAGCCCAAGAAGGAGCTTCGTGATTTATAGTTGTAACCAGAGAAGAACCGTAAGGCAGTTCAGATTTATCCAACACTTTCTTAGAGTTGTCAGAAACTAGGACAGTAGATTCTCTTCCGTAGCCATCTGTATAAACAACACCTGTTTGATAAGTAGCAGATGTCTTTAAGGATTTAACCGGTAAAGATGTTATAGATGTCAATTGAGTGTTAGGACTACTAACAACGTTCATGTTAACATTTTTAGCTGCAACCATGACATTTTGTAAATCACTACCAGATGGACTGCCAGTTCTTTGATAGTTAGCATTAACATTAGATCCAAAACCGTGGTTAGAAGAATTAACTGTACCTATAACAAACATTACTCTATCACCAACTTCAGCAGCTAAACCAGCACCAACGGTTATATTCATAAACAAACTGTTGGTATCCCAGTTAAATGTTGAAATATTTTGCGGATTAAATATAGCTTGCATTCCTCCATTACCACCTGCAGAAGCAGTTCCTTGTGTAATCTCGTTAGTAAATCCAGCTATATCTAAACGATCCACGCCAGTCAAACTTGAGTTAGCTATAATAGGAACAGGTATGTTAGTGTTAGCGTCTTCATTTACTTTAACTGCGAATATCCTATAACCTGGTCTATAGTGGTTATCACCGCTAGCTCTAGCTCTTATTAGCCATTCACAGTCAAAAGCGATAGTATAAGTTCCATCTTCCTTAAACAAATAACTATGTTGATTTTGTTCCCACGATGTGTTATTATCTAAAGTTTCGTTAGTTAATGGTAGAGGTAGGTATCCAAGCCAAGGGTATCTACTATATGTACTACCACCAGTAGTAACTGTCATATTGTTTATTTCCCCAAGATGGTAGAAGTAAACGTTATCGTCATTCGATAAAGTAGGGAAGTTTTTAAACCAGTAACATTGGTCACCTTCAAAATCAACAGCACCACTAAAACCACCGTCGTTACCTTGGGGATCTGTAACACCTCCAGCTGCTAAATTAGGGTAAGTCAAATCACCGCTACCAAAAGCATCTAGAACAAAGTGGTTAACAGAGGTTGGATCAGTATGTAAAAAACTTGAATCAGGTTGTTGGGTAGCAGAGGCATTATTGTTAACCAAAGATACAGATGTACTAATATTTGCAGTTCTACTAAAACTTAAATCCATATTTGGATCTATTGACTCTTCAGATATATCTTTAAATTCAAAACCTGCTTTATAGTTACCATACATTAACCTACCACCAACTAGCTCTTGAGCTGTAGCGACCTTGGGGACAGCATCGTATACTCTTGACACTTGGTTTGATGGTATCACAGCTCCAAAAACCTCTTTGCTTATATTTAGTAAACCTTTAGCATGAACACCATTAGTATTGAACATTAAGTCGCCTCTCTTATATTCTTCAATAACATGTAGATTATCTGAAGAGCTAACTTTAACTAAAAGTTCGACAGATTCAACGCCTGAAGGTAAATCGTTACCTATGAAATCATAAACATCAAAATTATTAACGTAATTTATCATACCAGCATTAGTTCCATCGTTAGCTGTGTACTGATAGAAACCCGGGTTAAACATAGGTGTTGAGTAAGGGCCTATAGATGAATAAGTGTTATCAGAGTATTTGTACCTAGTAGTAAATGACAAAGCACGATCTTCATATATATACTCTTCAGCAGCAAGAATAGCGTTCCAACTCTCTAACGGTCTAGATGTATCATAATTACCATCTATAGTCCTCAAGGCCATTGAGTATATATTGAACGCACTAGGTGTGCCGTCAAACCCGCCAGAATAAGCTCCAACAATCTCAACTTCTACGTAAGACGCTGACTTAGAGCCAGTAAGTATTATTGTGTCACCAATCAACCAAGATTCTTTACCTTCGTAGGTAGCTAAATTATAAACGGTATCTATAGCATCAACAGCTGAACCATTGTGAAAAGCAAACTCATCTAGTGATGTAGTGGGTGTTACAGCTGGTAATTCAAATAAAGTAGTGGATATTCTCTTATCTAGTAATGTACTAGATGAAACAGAACTAAATGTATCCTGCTGCTCTCTGATAGATCTATATGTTCTTGTAGAAGGAGCTAGCTTTGGAGACTTTTTTATTACAGTTATGTGCTTTTCTTCTAAAAAGTGCAAACCACTGTTACCACCTGATGAAACAAATTTTTCAGATATAAAAGACTGCTTTTGTAAACTAGCATTATCTTCAATAACTGCATAATCAACGATTAATCTTTTAGGCTCAGTTTCACCGTCTGTCCAGTATATTATACCATCCTTGAAGTTTACAGCTGTTATCAGACTTTCTGGAGTGTGAGTAAATTCGTTGTAGTTATTAATCTCTCTTCTAGTGAAGTATTCGTTCTGGAAGTTTAAAACTCTCTCTGAAGTGATCTTTATGTAAGCACCTTGTGCTTTCAAGGTTGAATTATAGTAAACAGTAGATGAGTTGTCAGAAACGTTAAAAGAAGCAGACCCAGGAGTAAGTCCACTAGATATCGATGTAACTCTAATGTCTAATCCAGACCATAAATCGTTGTTATTAATATCCATCAACTGAACTCTATCTCCCTCGTTTACTCCAGCTGGAAAGTAAACTGTAGTACCATTGAGATCTACTTCAGTTTCTTCAACCCCAGTGTAAGACAGTATGTTTAAAGCAGCGTGTGAATCTGGATAATGTCTAGATTCATAACAGTCTACTGCTATAACTTCAGTAGAACCATTTTCTGCAGTTGTTTCTGTATATCTAATTATAGCATCAGATCTAACACCTTTGAAGTTCGTTTTACCACTTATTGTATCGTTATATTCTACGTCAGAAGCTGAACTAACAAAGTAGTATATAGATTTAGTAGATTCATCTTTAACCGAACCAACAATTAATGGATTAATTATAGGGCTAGTAGGTGTATTGAGATCAGTCATTATCTTGTTACCTTTAACTGACTGAACTGTACCTGAATCTCCACCCTCAGATGTTAATACCTCAATGTTTTTAGCATCTCTATACTTATTTTTAGGTACTAAACGTATATCGAGGTCCTTTTCCATAGAACCTCCCGTGAATTAATTTTTTAATTCTGGCATGGATTAGTGTTT
>Ga0181413_1000419_pt1 | contig 13239 bp, 13 predicted proteins | sample 36SPOviralmetaG_FD_130111 | JGI IMG/M metagenome (GOLD analysis project Ga0181413, IMG submission 130111) | Marine viral communities from the oligotrophic San Pedro Time Series (SPOT) site, San Pedro Channel, CA, USA - 36 SPOT_SRF_2012-09-28 | ecosystem: Environmental > Aquatic > Marine > Strait... | reverse complement strand
TCTGTAAGATTTGTACATATGTCCCGTTTCATATCACATCGCCATCCTTGTCCGAAATTATTATCACAAGCAACATGTGATATGTATGTGTCTGGGTACTTTGATGAATTATAACGCTTTTGTCTACACCCTTTTTTGGATGTTTTTTTATGTGATGGTGATGGTAATACAAGGAGTTTTAATGGAATTGTTGGATTTGATTGATCCTTTTTCCTTTTTATTATTGATCCCTTTTCCTTTTTTATTGGAATTGATTTAACCCCTTTCCTACTTCCCTTTTCCATATATAATAATAATATATATTTATTCTTCATCACCCATTTCTTCATCACCCATTTCTGATTCTAATCCATCTAAATATTTATCTATATCTGATTGTTGTTTATTTAAATGAAATAAATTATCTTTACTTTTTATTGTATCTTTACTATCATCTACATATTTACCCATATTATCAGATATTTCTTTAACCTTATCTAATGTTCTTTTATAATATAATATATGTTTCTTTATAAGATTTAATAAATATAAATAATTCAAAAATGTTATATTAATATTATCAGGTATTTTAGTATCATCATCTACACCACTGAATTGTAAATACATTGTTTTTCCTTTCATACTTAAATCTAATAAAACACCCATATTTAATCTTTCAGTATCATCAGATAGTTTATTTAAAATATCCTCTATCTCTGATATATCATCTTTTAATTCTCTAACTCTTTCTAAAAAATCATCCATATGGTCAACCATTTCATCTTCAACTAAAACATCATTCATATTATTCATATTTACTCTATCATTCAACTCTCTGAATTGACCACATAAAGTATTCATATTTTCTAATATATCTTCTACTGTTTGTGTTGCTTTATCTAATTGTGTATTATTATCATATAATATATTTTCATCTTGATTCCATTCTTTCTTAACATGTTGAACATATGCATCAAATGATTTTGATTTAGTCATTAATTCTGAAAATAATCTATTAAAAATATCTATTAACTTAAAATAAAATGTGAATAGATTTTCTTTCTTTATTTTATTATATTTCATTAAATGATTCAAAAATGAAACCATAGTTGTTTCTGTCCTATCACTTGATGTTAATAATATCTGTTTACTTATTTGAATATCACCCATCAAACATTTATTCACTAATTGTCTTAACTCAATATATTCCATATATATATAATTATATTAAAAATCCTATATGTTTAACTAATTTATGTCGTTTCTCAAAAAATTGTTCAAATACATTCTTATCTTTATGAATATTATTTCTCATAAATATTTCATATGGTGTTTTATCATATTTCTCAGGATCTTTATAATACATATTTGCTTCTATCCCATTATATATTTTATCACCACCTGGATGTTGAGGAATCCATTTACTTAAATCATATACTCTGCGTTCACCATTAACTTCCATCACAATCCAATCTTTATGTTTTAGAACTTCATCTATTTTATAATTCTTTAATTTTTTATCTTTTTTTATTTTAACTTCTATATCTTTAAATTTCATATTTTTTAATACATCATAACATGTTTCTAATGATCCCTCTATCCATGCCTGTTTCTTAGAAAATGATTCACCACACAAATATAATTCTTTTCCTGATATCGGTTTTAATAATTCATCATGTATTTTATTCATATCAGATCCTGTCTTCCAGAAATGACACCCATTCTCCCATAAATGAAAATGAACCGCATCAGGATATGGAATTTCTTTTTTAATTCCAAATATATCTTTTATTTCTTTATGTATTGCTTCTACTAATACTTTCTCACCACGTTGATATAATGTATTTAATAAAGATACAGGATATCCATCAGTATAACTTATCATTATTAATCCTTGTTCATAATTTACAGGTATTATATGTCTTATATAATTATCTGTAGTTGTTCTTTTTATATCTTTAAACCATGGTTTACAATTCTTAACCGGGTATTTAAAATATATACGCAATAATTCTATTCCTTGTACTGAATCTAAATTTTTTACATCTTTTAAATACTCAAGTTTTACTAAATGTTCTTGTGGAATAGTTAAAATTAATTTATCATAATATAATCTATTTTGTTTATCAGTTGATATATAACTATCTTCTATTTTTTCTAATCCTTCAGATAATTTTAAAGTAACATTACTATAAGTTTTAATATTATTAACCATTGTATTAACTATTGTAGATAATCCATCTTTGAAAACATAATAATCAGTATCATCTTTAAATAGATCTTTTTTGAACATAGATAGAGATGCATCAGCATTCAAAACCATGAATTCACTATCATATCCAAATGCTTCTCTTACACTTACTGCAGTATCATAATCAAATATATCTATTAATAATTGAAATAATACTATATTCTGTAAATAATCTTTCTTTAATCCCTTGGATCTTATAAATAATTCTTTAAATAAAGAATCTAAATTTATTGATGATGGTTTATTATGAATAATTACATCTATATCAGAAGACAATTTTATTAATTGATCTTCTAATCCTAATTCATGTATAAGTGTCATTAATTTATGATGTTTATTCGAAATCCTTCCTGCGGCACATTCATAATGATAATCTGTCTTATATATTGTATGAACACGACCACCCCATTCACCTTCTTTTTCAAGTAAAAGTATATCTTGTTTAGTATCTTTTAACTTGTATGCTAAAAATAATCCGGCAATACCTCCACCAACTATAATTGTATCATATTTCTCACCGAAAAAAAAAGACATTATATATTATATATATTATTAAAATTATTTATTTCATTATATTTTTAGTTTTTCTTTTATTTGATTTTTTAAGTTTTCTTTTAGATCCACCCTTCTCTAGCTCGGCAACCTTGTTCTCGACAGCTTCCACATCGGTTGGGGCGATGGGGTTTGAGTGGGTGGTGAGTGCTTCATATACTTGATTTACTGTTTTCGTAAGAGTAAATTCAAAACCATCTAGTCCTTGTCTAGTAGTATATTGAAATATGTGTCCTTCTTTATCTTTGTCGAGTGGTTTATTATCACACTTATTATTACGATCATATTCACCTTCATATTTTTGAAGAGTTACTTTATTTACATCTTTATATTTAGAACATGGGGTATTATTGGCACCTTTATAGGCTGCCTTAACTCTGTTCGTATAGATATGTGGTTCTATTTTCAATCCTGATTTCCCATTCCCAAAAGGAGCACATTCTGATTCATTGTACTCCGGGATCTTTCTTTTTTCCTTTTTCGGTGTAAATGTCGCGTTTTTCACTTGTGTGGACGAAATTTCACCCAAATCTGCATCAATTTCGAATTTTGATAATCCTTCATACCGAATTTCCTGGTCCTTTAAATCTATACCATAATTGTGGGCTAATACACCATTAAATAATGCTGCTGTATGAAATGTTCTTTTTAACATAGATACATATGTTAGTAAATTATTACATAATTCATTTTTATCAATATATATATCTTTTAAATAATTATAAAATTTATCTGCTGATAATTCCACTTCACTAATTCCTGTTAGAGTTATATCACTATCTTGCATGTATCCTCTATCTGAAGTCATTGCTTTATTATACGCTAGCTTTCCCAACCCTAGGACACCCACTGTAGCACCCACCCCCACACCCACACCTGTCGCACCTGTCGCACCCAAACCCACCGCCTTGGCCCCAACCGCCGCCGCCTTGCCCACTCCGGTGGCTACGGTTGTACCGAGTCCAGTTCCGAGAATCCCTTTTGCCACCTTCCCGGCAAAACCACCACCTTCCACTTTCGCTCCCGCTTCCGCCGCCGCTTCCGCATTTTGTATTAACGGGGAGACTGTATCTACTGTTCTATCGTTATATTCTTGTTTCCTCTTTGCTGCTTCATTTGCAGATAAATTATGTTCGGCCTCACCATGTCTAATTAACATAACTCTTGTAGATGTATTTTTTAACATTCTTAAAATTACATGAGGAATATTTTCTCTATCTACTTCAATTTTGTCGGCGATATTGAATACTTGACACCCTGGGTTACCTTTGTCAACTTGTGAACATAATCTTTTTTCTCCGTCATCATCATTAGGTATATTCCCCGATACAATTATTTTTACTCCAAGTTCGAAGTAGTTGCCCGACACGCCTACACGATAAAATAATAACTCAATCACACAATTATTATAAAATTTACCCTGCTTTTCTGATGAGCCAGAATTTATTACTAATTGATTGAGATGATCAATATTATCCGAGCGGCCTGATAATAACGAGTATAATATACACATAATTCTTCCAGAATGAGTATATACTAATCTTAAAGGAAAACTACCCCTGGCCATGGCCGCCGCTTCTTGCTCTGCCGTCGCTTTCTCCTCTGCCTCCGCCGCCACCGCCGCCTTCGCTACTGCCACCTTGTTCTCCACCATTTCACATAAATGTCCGTATTTATCTTTATCTTTATCTTTATCTAATTTTTCACATATTTTCACAGCTTTATTGTATTTAACAACAGCTTCCTCATTGCTTTCCTCTCTATCACCTTTCATGATCAAGTAGCGCACTCGCGCATCCAACATCTTCTCCTTCGCATTCTTCATTTTGTATTTTTCAAAAGCCTTTTTGTATTTTTTAAAAGCATTTTTGTAGCTATAATAAGCTTCACCGTGATTTCTGATCTCTGATAAGTAGTCACCTTTTTCAATTAATCTATTGCCCTCGGCGATTTCCGCCGCCCTCCGCCGCTCGGCTTCGCGCACCCGCTCCTGATTCGCCGCAGTCCTTTTTAGTTCCGCCACCACCTCCTTCTGCCGTTCTTCTTCTGCTTCTGGCCGTCGCTTCCACGACCAGACCCCCCCAGATTGTTTCTTAATAGTTTTCTTATTATATCTTTTCACAACTTTTCTATTCATACTTTTCCTTACATTCTTCTTTAATGTTTTATTAACTTTACGTTTTTTCGTTTTCTTTAAATTTCTATTTGAACGAGACATTTATAAAATATATTAGATTTTATTTATACAGAAAATCTATATAATAAATATCCATGATAAAAAAATACAACTATACCTACTATTAATAATAAAGCAAAATAATTATCAAATGATTCTACACCAAATAATTTTTTTGCTATAAAAGGATATATAAATATTGGTGCCACAAAAAACATATGTGTCAAGTAAATTAAACGATAATCCATTTATTATAAGAAATATATTTATAATTTTACAAATACTAATTTTAATATAGTCAATGTTATCCAGAATAATATAGTTATACCATATGATTTATATAATGATATATTATTTGATATTAATATATGATATAATAAAGCTGATAATAATAATATTAAACTCATGACAGCATAATTTTCAATATAATGATCAATAATATTTATATTTTTTAATGTTATACTTGTTAGTAATCCTATCGGTAATGCACCAATTATTGCTGCATATTGAGGAGGTAATATAGTAGATACAAATTTTATCCCAGAAACTGTAAATCCACCTATTAAAAATAAATGTAAATACATATATTTAGACATATATATAATAGAATATATTTTAAATTAATCCCATCCTTAAATTTAAATTAATCCCATAAAAAGAATAACAACAAATAATGAATCCATATAAGTTAATTTATATTTATTTCCTGTTATCTTTTCTACTACATTATTATAACTAATTTGAACAATATATGCTTTAATAAATATAACTAATAAACCTATTAATAATAATGTGAATAAGTTATATCCTGGGGAAACTTGTTTTATCCCTTCTTTTATAGCACCTCCAATTAATCCCATTTATATATTATAAAATATATTAATCTATTGTAAATACCTGATTTTTTATGGTCACATTTATAACACGATTAATATTAAAATGTTTGTCTTTGTCATAATATCCTAGAATAAATTGATCACCTATACGACTCTTGATATGATATGTACCATCTGGTGAAACATCACCCATAGATTTAAAGAATTTTATAGGAGGATTAACACCTAGTGCTATTATATTCCTTATATTATGATTATATCGATCCCAAAATATACTTAATGTTTTACTTGTTTTATTTAAAATCTTAATACCTGTAAGATCACTATATTTATTATTAGATGAAGTATTAACCTTAACATTATTTTTATTAATCTGAATATGTCCAAGAATATTAATATCATCAACACTTTTCTTAATAAATTGTCGCGATTTATATAAACTATCTACACCTGTATCATAATATTTATCACTACCATCTATCTTAGGAAATGTGTTTAGTGCTTTTTTACCTTCAATTTTATTATTCACATATACCTGACACACTAATATATTTTTTATTAGACTACCATCTTTTGGATATATCATAGCAAAGTCAATATCATCTGTAAAATATATTCCTTCACCATGAATTGCTCCGTGCTTTTTATTCATAGTTAGACTAAATCCATTCTCCATAATAGGTTTAATATTTTTCTCATCTGTACCATGAAACAATATTATTTGTTTATCTTTATCTCCATTATAATTCAAGAAATGTTCATATCTTTGTATTAAATATTTATTAACATTTGTATCAATCAATTTAACATCTTTTCCCATATTTTTAATAACTTCCATAACATCATTTATTTTTTCCTTTCTAAGACAAAGTATATTATCCCATTTAATACTATCTAATTTTAATTGTTTTTTAATTTGATTATGATGCATTATATCTTTTTGTATTGTAAGTTTTTGTTCATATTCTTTTTCAATCTCTTTCCTTATATCTTCTCTCATTTTTTCTTCTTGTTCATGAAACTCACATAAATCAACATCATAATCTTCATTATCAGATAAATGACTATTGTTTACTTCAGAATCTTCAAATGCTTCTTTTAATTCTAATTCTTTAACTCTGTCATGTTTCTTTTTTAAATCTTCTTGTAATTTTTTAATAATATCATCTTTATCTTGATTTTCAGAATTATTTTTTTTATTATCATAATCTATTCCTCTGATAAATCCTTTAATACTTTCTTTATTAGTATATTTACTAAACCCTTTTAAACCATTATCACGACAATGTTGTTTAAGTTCATTTAAAGTCATATTTTCATATTGATCGTCCATATTTCATTATTATTATATATATTTCTTTAAATCAAATTTATGTATTATCCACTATTATTCTATAATATGATGAAAATATTTGAATTTAATAATTGGTATTGGAATGAATATTATCCTTTCTGCGTATTTTCTATGGATCTGTATTATACACAATTATACTTATCAAAAAAAAGTTTTTAAAATATTATAATCTATTTATTCTAAATAACTATTAAATAATTTTGTAGTTTCATCTGGATCTATCGCAATATCTAATAACTGTTTTACTGGATTCATTATCTGATTAGATATATAATGTTTATAATCTATTGATAATTTCTTCTCTGAAATATAATCTGGATGTTCTATTCTTTCACCCTGTAATACCTTTTCCTTTTTAAATTTAGGTTCGCCCTTTACTTCTACTTTCCTTAATATTGGTTCACCTTGAACTTCAATTGTTTTATATTTTGGTCTATCCTCATTCGGAACATCAATTGTTTTAAATTTCTGTTTACCATTTTTATAATAACCATCTGGAACTTTTTCTTTTTTCGTATGAAATTCACCTGTTTTTACCTTTTTCTTAACTATCTTAAATTTACCTGTTTCTTCCATTTTATATGCTTTCTTAAATCCAATATTAATATATTTAGGTTCTGTTACTATAAATGCATATGGTATTCTATCATTTGATTTTGGTTTATTTCCTGGATCTCTTTCACCCATTCTATCTGCTAATACCTTATGTGCTATTGAATCAGGATTTTTATAATAACTATTTAATGTCTTCGATATAATAAACATACTAATATCTTCTCTACCACTAACTATATTATCTAATGTATCTTTTAACCATTTTACTACATCATCCACTTTTGTAGCATTCATTAAACGATTAACCATATTACCAAATACATACTTGACTATCGGAGCATTATCTCTCCTTTTAGTTACTAAACCCATAGATGTCCTTTTAGGTATCTCTGATGATTTATATTCATATTTTTCACCTGTATATCTCTTTTTTGATATTAAGATAAATGGATAAAATGTTTTCTCATATTCTAAATCTTGTGGATATTCACCAAACTCATCCGACCATTCACTATCTATTTTTAGTTTACCTGTTATATATTTTCCTGCCTCTATACCACAATCAATACAATGTTGAACAGCATCTAATTTTGTTAATTCAACATCTTTGGATGTCTTTCTTGTAAATTTAATGAATATTGAATCTGTATCACCATACACAACATCTAATATATTATTATCTAATGATAATTTTTCCCTATCTTCATAAGATAGATTATTATAATATTCTTCATAATTAGTATGTAGTTCTTTTAATGGATTATATATCCAATTATTTTCAGGCATCATCGCCCAATCAAAAGCATATTTCTTAGCATCAATAATCTTTTGTCTACCAATTGCAGTAGTACATGCGGCAACTTTCTTAAATGATAAACAAGATGTCTTAGCACCCAATTGACCATATACAGAGTTTGCTGATAACTTATATGAAAGTTGAAAACCATCCAGAACTTTTTTCTTATTTTCATCTTTTTCTTTCTTAAGCAATTTCTTAGTCGCAGATCTAGCACTCAATAATTCAGATAATACCATAGGAATTATTCCTTTCTTTTTATTTTCTCTTAAATAAACACACTCTATCTCAGGTTTATCTGTATCTTTTATCTTATCAACTACACTTGTTCCTTCCTTTTGAACATATTTAAAATTTTCATATTTGATACGATTATAATCTGTTTTAGGATCATATTTTTTAAACCATTCTTCATTTTTAATATCTTCATACTCACCTAAATATGTGTCATGAGAAATATTCTTCTCAATAATTGAACTAGGATATAATGAAGCATAATCAACTACCGAAATAGGGTCATCTAAATATAATCCTGTTTTAGGCTCTAATACAATAGCACCCTCAAATCCAGAATTATCACTTTTATCTTCATCATAACCCATAAGTGTTGGAATTTTATATTTCTGTTTGTGTGCAAATTTAGTCACAATTGACTGAACCTTAATACCTTGACCTCTCAGAAAGATATACGGTTGCGGAACAGTACATACATTACTCATACCAATATTATTTGGAATAAAATCCAACATCAATAACAGATGAATACATAATTCACAATCCATAATACAATACTTCGCAATTAATCCACGACCTTTTGGTCCCTCTACTACATCTTTTACTTTATGTTTATCGAATAATTCTTGTGGAGATATATCATCCTTATTTAAACACCATTCAGAATATAATACATCATTCTTATCAGATTTAATTAATTCATTTTCATTCAATTTTTTATCACAATCTAACTGAATTGAATATATACTCTTTTTCTTCATATATACAATATTCAATATCTTGTATTTCATACCATTATTATATTTCATATCACCATAATTATTCTTTATATTAAATGATATATAATCACCATTTTTCAGATTACCTTTTCTATCTGTATCAATATACACTCTTCTAACTCCATCAACCTTATGTTGACTAATACGCTTTAACTTTCCTCTGATAAAGTTTGATGCCACATTATCTAACTTATACGAATCTAATGAATATCCTTTCTTAACCTCATTTTGAACATCAAAGATTATTCTCCCATCCATATGAATATATTTTAATGTATTATTCATAAAGGATTTTTCATCATCATCGTCTTTTCCACCTCCTAATTTCTTTAATATTCTTTTACATCTTTTCTCTTTATGATGTTTGAAACTATCATTTCCAGGTTTCACCAATAATCTACCCAACTGATAAAATTTATTCGTAGGACAATTCCATGTATGAGATGTCCATTTATAACTACACTTGCAATGAACATTACATGTATATAATTCTTCTACTCTCGTTATCATATAATCAAAATCGAATCCAAAGATATTATATCCTGTAATATAATCAGGATTCATTTCAGAAACTAATTTTACCCATCCTTCCATCATATCTTTTTCATTCTTAAATCTCCATACATTTATATTATCTAAATCACAACATATTTCAGAATCATCCATATCATCTTCAGGACCAATTACAAGAATATATCTTTCATATGAATCTTCTACACCATATGTATAAAATACTGTCCCAATCTGAATAATAGGATCACCCTGAACTTGTAATAATTGACCTTTTTCATTTCTTAATAAACTTAAAAGTTTTGTTAATTTCTTAATAGCATCATTTCTATTTTTATCTTCTATTAATTTAACAAATTCACCGAAATATTTTTTTGAAATATATTCCTCACCATCTTTTAAAATATCACCATCTTCTTTCTTTTCTAAGAATAAATCTCTGAATCCTTCTTCAGTAAAACATCCATTCTTTGTATATATATATTGATTATCACCTTCTTCTACTTTATCTTTAATATTATTCATCATAAATTCTTTTATATAATCATACATACTTGATGCACCATAATCTACACCATCAATTAATAAATGTTCAACTATATCAACAGATGGTTTCTTAAAATCTTTCTTTGCTGATGGAAAATCACCATGTGAACTATCACACTCTATATCAAAAGAGGCTATTACATATTTACTTAAATCACTTGATTCATATCTCTCAATACTCTCAAATGGAATATTATCATATTGATTATCACAATTAAATATTTTTTTATTATCTTCTACTTCATTTGATGTATCATAATCAAACTGTATCCATCCTGATGGTTGAATATCACTATCATGAATAAACCTTAAAAGAGGATGGATATTTGATTCATATAAATTAGAATCAAACCTAAATTCACCATCTTCATCATTTAATTCTATAAATGCTTTTCTAATTCCATCAAACTTATATTTTTGATCTTTTGATTCTTCATAATATTTCTTTATTGATTTAATACATTTTTTCATCATTGTATATGATTTGAAACTAAACTTCATAAACTCGAATTTCTTTTCTTCTCCATCTTTATGATTATATCCATAGAAATTATTAAATTGTAGTGGATAATCAATCTTAATTTCATACTCTGTATCTTTAGAATTAACCTTGACATTATCTGTTGGTAAATTAATTCTCCTATCAGATGTTGCACTAAATAATACTTTCATATTAGTTTCTGTCCACCCTGGTGGTATTCTAACATAAAAGAAAGGAGAATATCCTATAACATTTACTACAATATTTTTATTATCATTTGACTTACCATATAACGTTATTACTAGTTCATCCGATAAATCATCTGAAATTAAATCCAAAATCTGAATATATTGTTTCATATTATACTATTACAATATATTTCTTTATATTAAATCAAATTTATAAAAAAATATTAATTTATTCAAATTTATTTTTACTAAAAACCTCTGTGCAGACCACATTTATTACATTTCCAGAATCTTTCACCATACATTCCTTCTTCCCTTTCACATATAAAATTGTGATCACATAATTTAACTTTTTCTTTCTCTAATTTATCTATTTCCATATTAATCAGATTTAATTTATTAGTTAAATTCATCCTATATCTATATAATTCATCTAAGTTTTCTTCTAATGTTTGTTCCATTCTTTGTTTTTTAAATAAATTAATCATTTATATTTATCAAATTTAATTATAATTTTAAGATAATCTTTGTTTACGTTGATTCATGTATTTAATATGTTTCATATTTTGTAGATATTTATATCTATAATTTTCATAATCACGTAGAGAATCTTTTCTATTATCAATCATAGACATCATATCACAATTCATAGAAAATGTTCTTATATATCCTTCATTATGAAGGTAATTTAAATCATCAAATACATAAGATAGAAGATCATATACATAATACATAGAGTCTTTATCATTTTTATCATATTTATCATCTTCTTCTACTAACTTTATCATTTGTAGATATTTTTCTGCATTATTAGATTCAATAAAAGACATATTTCTATGATATTTTTCATGATTTTTGAGTTTATTTATAACTAAATCAATATATTTATCAATAATACTATATACTCTAGATCTGTAAAATGATGGTGGATGTTTATTTTTATATTTATTTTTTTTATATTAGTTTCACAGAAAGGTTTCCATAATTCCATAGCAGCTAGATTAAAACTTCGTGATACATTACACAGTTTAGATATACTAGATGGAAGGATAGGAATTTTGTATTCCTGTATTTTATTGGTGGTTTTAAATTCATGATTGGGAATCCATTGAAGTGGAACGCGACTCACATTTTTGTTCAATACTATACGATTATCTCTATAATTCCATAATAGGTATGGATCTTTATCTAAATTATCTTCTTCACACATACTGAAGATGTAAATAAGTATATCAACTGGAAGATCATTAATAGTTATAGTCATATTGTTTTATGATAATCTAAATAAAATATCAAATTTAATTAAAAATTTGATTTATATAATATCATAATTATATAAAATGGCATTAATTGAAGTAAATAAAAGATTATATGAATTACAATTTGATACTACAACAGGAGAATATGTTGATACATCTCCATTTATAAAAGGTAAACGATCAAATGAAGAATATTATTGTTCTTGTAAGTGTGATTCTTTATTTAATACTTTCTCTGGATGGAAATATCATACTAGTTTAAAGGTTCATCAAAATTATAAAAAGAATTACATGTTTTTGAATAAACCTCTTTTGGACGCTCGTGCTATGATCATTGATATGAAGAGAGAATCAAATAAACAAACCAATAAATATAAGGGTTTAAAATTACGTTATCGTGAGTTAGAGAAGAATATTGAATAACAAAATGAATTAAAAATTATGATAAAAAAATTAGAAGAAGAAAATAAATGTCTTCAACAGACAATTTCTTCCATTAATGATTATACAGTAACAGATTCGGATGAAGAGTTTGAAGAATGTTCTATGAATTATTAGGAGTATCTGATCCAGAATTACTACAACAGAATAGATTTAATATAATATCAATTATATTTTTTTTATTATCAGTTTTTATGGGTGGATTTAAAAGATAATTATAATTCATATTTATATATAATATATATTATATGTATTATAATTTTATAGTATATCTGATAATCCTTGCAGTCATATCGCCATTT
>Ga0181413_1000416_pt1 | contig 13298 bp, 17 predicted proteins | sample 36SPOviralmetaG_FD_130111 | JGI IMG/M metagenome (GOLD analysis project Ga0181413, IMG submission 130111) | Marine viral communities from the oligotrophic San Pedro Time Series (SPOT) site, San Pedro Channel, CA, USA - 36 SPOT_SRF_2012-09-28 | ecosystem: Environmental > Aquatic > Marine > Strait... | reverse complement strand
ATCGTTTAAATCAAATTTATGAACATCTATGGAAAATTTTTTTAACGATAAATAAGAGAATATTTTTGTTCGTATTTTAAACGATTCCTTATATAATCATTTCTAATAAAAGATCTAATTATTTTGAAAACGAAAAAAAACCATCTTTCAAGCATTAATGTCATCCATATATTATTTCCTTTAACAAATAATTGAATAATAAAATAAATATATATAGTTCTGATAAAAATTAATATATTAAAACGTTTATACTTCACATAATTTTTTAGTGAACCGAGCAATGGAGTAATTGTATAAAGATACATATTAAATTATAATAAGATTTATATCTTAAAGTGAATATAATCATATATCATTTGTGGGTTTTCTAAAACACTTCTTCTTTTATTTAACTCTTTATTAAGTATATCGCATAAGATAATATATAGTTCCTCAAGTGCTTTAACATCATTTAGTGCTCTGTGATTACCATTTGTATTTATATTATAAGTTTTACATAATGTTTCCTGTTTATAAGATACTCTATTAAGTAAACGCCTAGAGAATAATAATGAATCAATGAATACTATATTCTTAGTATTAATAGTTTTAATATTAATACTGTTCAGTTCACTAAAAATTCGTTTGAGAAATATAAAGTCAAATGTTTCTCCATTATGGGCGACAATGTATAATTTATTGTTTGGAGATTTTTTAAGGATATCCTTTAAGATTTCATTAAGTTCTGAATATGCTTTTTCCCATGATAATCCTTCATCTCTTAATAATTCATTAGATATTCCAGTGACAGCTGTAATTGTCTGTGAAACACATTCATTGCTTTTAGGTTTAACAAGGGAATTATATGTAATATCATTATTCATTACTTTGATTGCTATTTCAATTATATCATCCCGATAAGGATTAAAACCACTTGTTTCAAAATCTAAAAATACTACAGTCATATTATATTTTTTATGAATATAATAGTAAAGAAAATCAAATTTATTTATATTTACTACATTTTTGAGTAACACCTTTTGGTGGTTTAAAACCTCTTTTTTTGTATATACTACTCATACAAACAGGATATTCTAAGTAATCTTTTACTTTTGAATCATATTTTAATGATTTTACACAAGAGCAATAATTGATGAATAATGCTTCATCTAATTTCTTTCTTTCATTTAAAGTTAATTTTTTATGATGTTGTCTTTTATAGATTAATTCTTGATATTTCTTCTTAGATATCATACGTTTTTTAGATTTTTCTAGTGAATATTTCGGTTTACGCTTCTTTGTTTTATTTCTTTTAGCCATATAATATATTAATGTATAAAATAATAATCAAGGATAAATGAAATAATCAAGGATAAATATATGTCATACCATCTATTAATTTAATAAAGCAATGATATTTATTAGGTTTTTTCTCCGAAACGATGGCAACTATGCTATTCTCAGGAAATTGATAATCTCTCTTTTGATGAGAAAAAACGATTCCAGCTAGTTTACCTAATATATCTCCATCTACAAAAAATATATTTATAAAGTGATCTTCATTATTAATAAATTTTACATCAATAAATTTTTGATCTATATAAAATGGAATACCATATGGATAATATTTTGACGAATCCATTATTAGAATAATATAATATTATCTTTCACATTTAACTGGTTTTTGCCATTCAATAACATCTTCATCTTGTTCTAAATATTGAAGTTCTCTTTTATCACATCTTATTTTATCAATCCATATCTTTACTTTTTTATTGTCTTCGGTTATATAATATTTATCATATAAGTTGTATACTACAGAATTTCTATGTGTTATGAAAATAGATTTATAAAATTCAAGTTCTTCTTTAACTGATTTTAATTCGTTTTGTAATTCATTATTTTCTATATTTAGATTATCAATAACTTGAATAATCTGAGGATATTTATTATAGTAATCAATCATAGATGGCTCCATCTGTTATATATATTTAAAAGATAATGAATCATTGAATAGTATAAGTCAAATTTTCCATGAATTTGTATGATTTCTGGATGATAATAGTTGAATATTTGCATTATAGAGAACTTTTATTAAATCGTAAAATATGTTTCACAAATATAACATAGAATAAAAAATAATTCAATTTAATATTGTAATTTTTAAAGTATTTCTAATAAATTATTAGAAAGGTTATAATGTCTAAAATAACTTGGAATTTATCTTTAGAAAAGTGTTTTGAAATTATTCAGTATACTTTGATTGATATATTAAGTGAAAATAAAACTAAATCATTAAATATAGATAAATTAGTTGAGATATTAAATCAAAGGACAAAAATTTATAAATTACATAATTCTAAAAAATATAATTCATTTAGTAAATATTTAAAAATAGAGTATAATGGTATTTTAAATTTCATTGAGAATTATAATTTTTATGGTGTTGTAAAAACACACAATGAAATTATTATTAAGTTATATTCAAATTTAGTTGATTTAAATGATTTGAAATATACAGGTAAAAGAATAACAAAAGATAGCGAATGGATTATGATAGATGAATTAGGTGAAGAATCCTAAAATTTCTATAAAAATAAATTTTTCTAAAATTATTTTATTTACTATATTATAAATATAATGGTTAAAAGAATGTATGGCGGTAGACGAACTAGAAGAAGAACAATGCGTGGTGGCAGAAGAACTAGAAGACCTAGTAGAAAAATGTATGGCGGTAGAAGAATGCGTGGTGGCAGAAGAACTAGAAGAACTAAAAGACCGAGAACTAGAAGATCATTTATGATGTATGGTGGAGTACGTCCACTTTCTGAAACGGGAGGATCTACCTTTGTAAGACATATTAGTCTAGGTGATGCCGAAGTAAATTTAAAACTCTTACCTAAAGATGGGGAGGAGGTCGCCTCGACAGGGAAAATTAGTAGTGATTCAAAAACTAATATAGCACCATTTTTAAAAGGTAATACTATAAATTATGATAAAATGAAATGGGAAGTTATGGTTGGCGGCATGATGGACACACCGCTTACCATTGATGGAGGTGAATTCAGTATGGATAAAGAAACAAAGCCGAGTAAAATTATATTACTATTTAAGGAGACCACCAATACCGGTGATGAATTGAAATATAAAATGATCCATGATGAAAAAACAATGAATGCAGGTAACCAGGAAGTTTTAGATTATGTTAGGAAACTTGTTAATACAGTGGATCCAAATAATCCCCCTAATCCAGAGTAAGTTTAGAATATGTTAGGGAACTTATTAATGAACCTGTACCTGTTTAATTAAACTATTTTTTTTAATATATATCTCTATTTAAAAAATATATCATAAGTATTAATGATATATAGTATGGATGAACCTTGTTTTATCTTAAAAGAATATTTAAAATATCATGATGAAAATATAAAAAAATATGGTGAAAATACTGTTGTTTTAATGCAGGTAGGATCTTTTTATGAAATTTATAGTGTTCAAAATGAAACATTAAATTTAGGAGCAGATATTTATAACTTAGCTGATATACTTGGTATTCAGGTTGTCCGTAGAAATAAAAGTATCCCTGAAATTACATTAGAAAACTTTTTAATGTCAGGATGGAATATGTATGCTACAGAAAAATTCCAAAAGATATTATTAAATAATAATTATACAATTGTGTATGTTGATCAAGTTACTGAACCACCAAATCCAGAAAGAAAAATAACAAATATAATTAGTCCGGGAACTATGATTGAAAACTACAATAATAATGATAATAATTATTTATTATCTGTTTATCTGAATAGTTATCCACAGCAATATGATAAATATATTTATGTAATTGGACTATCAGCGATAGATATTTCAACAGGTGAAAATATAGTTCATAAAATAATTTCTAGTTTAGATGATAATACTATTTGGAAAGATGAATTATTTAGATTAATTCATTATTATTCACCTAAAGAGTGTTTATTTCATTCAGAATTAGAGTTTACTAAAGATGAATTATCAAATATGTTTCAATTAGATATGAAAATGATTCATACTAATTTATATAAAGATTCTAATTTTAAGAAACCGAGCTATCAAAATGAGTATTTTAAAAAGATTTTTAATACAGGATTTTTAACACCCATTGAATATTTAGGTTTTGATGAATCTGAAATGACTTTATCTTATCTTTATATGATACAATTTATTCACGAACATAAATTAGAGAATTTAAATAATTTACCAAAACCAATACTCAAGAGTGATATGAATAAATTAATACTTAGTAATAATACAATTTATCAGTTATATTTAATACCAAATAAGGAGCATATATCTGAAAAATATAATTCATTATTAAGTATTTTAAACAAATGTGATACGGCAATTGGTAGAAGATTATGTAAGAATCGTTTATTATATCCTATCATTGATAAAGAATTATTAAGATCTAGATATGATATGATTGAAAAATTCCAAACACATAAACTATATGAAAATATTAAACCCCATTTAAGAAAGATTTTAGATATAGAAAAATTACATCGTCGTATGGGATTATCTATTTGTAGTCCTTATGAATTTTTTAGTATTCATACTTCATATACATATTTATCCAAATGTATTGAATGTATTAATCAATCTTTACCTGATATTACAGAAAAATATAAATCTACTATTCAGAATTTAAATAAATATATTAATGATTATCGTAATGTATTTATTTTAGATGAATTAGAAAAATATTCTTTGAGTAATATGAGTAGTTCAGTTTTTCAAAAGGATATTCATCAAGAATTAGATGATTTACAAAGAGATATAGACGATGGAGATTCTACTATAAAATGTATATGTGAAGTATTAAATAAATATATTGATCCAAAACGTTCAGGTTGTATTAAAAGAGACAATAATGAAAAATATGGTTATTATTTATATGTTACTGAGAATAGAGCAAAAACCTTTCAAAAATCTGTTAAAAATTTAGTGAATACCACTATTAAGATTGGCGAAATAAAGTTAGATTTACGTGATGTAAAATTTACAAAAAGAGGTGGAACTACTCATTTAGAGTTTAAAGAATTATTAGATGTTTGTAATAAATATGCTTCAGATCGTTTAAAAATCCAAGGTGTAAATAAAAACTTATTTATCCAAAAATGTGGTGAATATTATAATTTACATAAGAATTTATTTAACGAATTGGTTGATTTAATAGGATTTATTGATTTAAATACGACTTTATCAAAGTTGAGTATAGAGAATGTTTATAATAAACCAGAAATAGTTGATGATTCAGAAGGTAAAAGTTTATTTATAGGTAAAGATGTGAGACATCCTATAGTTGAAAAAGTACAATGTGAGATAGAATATGTTCCAAATGATATAGAATTATCAGAGAATGGTATATTATTATACGGGACAAATGCTTGTGGTAAATCTACACTTATGAAAAGTATAGGTTTAACATTAATAATGGCTCAAGCAGGATTTTTTGTACCTTGTAGTTCACTTAAATTTTCTCCATATACACAAATATTTACAAGGATTTTAAATAATGATAATATATTCAAAAGGCAATCTTCATTTGCTGTAGAGATGAGTGAGTTAAGAAGTATTTTAAAGCGAAGTGATAATAAATCATTGGTTTTAGGAGATGAAGTTTGTTCGGGAACTGAAACTACATCAGCTTTATCAATAGTTTCAGCGGCATTAAAGAAACTATCAGATATAAAATGTTCATTTATATTTACATCTCATTTACATCAGTTAATGGATATAAAATTAGTCAAGGATATCCAATCTCTAAGAGTATTTCATTTAAAAATTGAATATAATCCTGAAAAAGAAATATTAATATACAAAAGGAAGCTAGAAAAAGGTTCGGGACCAGCAATCTATGGTTTAGAAGTATGTAAATCTTTGAATTTAGGCGATGATTTTATATCACTAGCAAGAAATGTTCAAATGGAAATCAATGATATCAATAGTAAGTTACTAAATGATAAATGTAGTAATTATAATAATGAATTAGTAATGGATAAATGTCAGATATGTAAAAATAAATCTGAACATACACATCATATAAAAGAGCAATGTACGGCAAATAGTGATGGTATTATAGATTATCATCATAAAAATATCAATCATAATTTAGTTCAATTATGTGAATCATGCCATCATAAGGTTCATAATGAAAACTTAAGAATCTATGGTTATCATCAAACAAATGAAGGAATCTTATTAAATTATGAATATATAAATTCCAATGAAATAATTAATACTAAAAAGAAATTTAATAAAAAAGATTTAGAGACTATTATGAAATACAAAAATGATATTGATAATAAAAGTCTTAAAAAAAGTAGTTTATTAAAAAAACTAGAATTAGAGCATCATATACAGATATCTAGTTCAACTTTAAATAAAGTGCTAAGAGGTGAATATTAGATTTATTATTCACTTGATTAATTATTTACGTTTTGTATTTTTCTTTTTCTTTTTCTTTTTCTTTTTATTTCTTGCTGTTTTTCTTTTTTTTCTTCTTTCAGTTAAAACAGGTCCTAAATTTTTTTGATTAATTTGTTTCATTGTTTTTACTGCATCGTTGGCTAATCTTAATTTATTCCTTATCCCTTTTATTCTTTCTCTTTCTTTAGATCTTAAAAATTCTGGTTCACGTGTTAATAAACCTTCTAAATATTCTACTTCTTCTTTAGCTCCTTGTAATAGTTGATCTTTGAATAAATTAGCCCATAATCCGGGTTTTCCTAAAATAAATGGTATAACATTTCCAAATGATAAATGTTCTTCATATCCTTCTGGATTTAAGCAATGTGAACTATATATATTTATTATATTAACTTCATGTTTATTTAATTTTTTACCACATCCGGGAAAATCTAAATATAAACTAGGATCCCAATTCTTTTTACCACCACCAAATAACATATTTAAAAATGATTGATCTTTAAAACATCCTTGTTCATAAACACCACCATCATATAATTCTTCTGGTGATGAGATATTTTCACCATCTATTTTTATTTCTGTCCAAGATTCGGGACGCGATGAGTGTAAAAATCCGATTGTTCTTGTGTCCCATGCTGAACCAGTATAAAATTTAGGTTTTATAAAAGATTTACCTATCCATTTTCTTTTCCCATCCTTTTGTTTTATATATAACCAAACGCTTGGATCTTCAAATAATTCAGATGGATCCATATCACCTTTATATTCAATAATTTCAACAATATCTCCCTCAGATAAATTTTTATTAAATTCTTCTTCATCATCATCTATATTACAATCATGTTTTATTTGGGATAATCCTTCATATCTTAATATAGGTTCTAACTTCCCTCCCCCTCTCTGCCACCAATTACTTAATATTTCACTACTCTTCCTTCTTTTCTTTTTAGATTTTTTCTTTTTAGATTTTTTCTTTTTAGATTTACCCTTTAATGTTATTTCCGGTTCTGGTTCTAATTTAGTTTCCGGTTCTGGTTCTAATTTAGGTTCTAGTTCTAATAAACCAACAGTAAAAATATCTTCTTCATATGAATATTCAATATTAGGGACATTTTCAATGATTTTTTTTTCTGGATCATAAAAAACATGTGATTTACCATTTTTAAATATTTCAACTTTTTTGATAATACCCCCTATTCTTTTTCTACCTGTAGCATAAATTACAATATAATCATTATAAACACTCTCATCAAAAATAGTTTTAGATACTTTAGTAGATCTACTTAATGAATCGTGTCTTGATAATACACTTTGCATTTGATCACCTTTTATTTTGTAATGAATTTCAACTTTTACACCATCGGGTATACCTTCTATAGGATATACAGGCGGGTTTCTATCTTTATCAATAAATAAATTATATAGATGAGTAGTTCCATGAGAACTCAAATAAAAATTAAGAACCATATATATATATATATTATTTAATTAATTTCAATAATTTCATATTTTGATATTTTATTAGAGTATTTATATCTTCCATTTGGGTGTTGTCTCTCCAAGGAATTTTATTACCACTTTCATTTATAGATGGTCTAGGTTCATCATATCGTCTAAATGATAAATAACCTTGCTTTTGTATGATATTATGATGTTTTAAACAATAATCTCCTCTACATCTTTTAGATTCGCAACGTTTTTCAGTATATTTTTTACCCATTATACGAGTACAACATCTTTCTTTGTCGGGTATTTTACAAAGATCAATATTATCACAGTCTATAGAAACTATATTTTCATTGATCTTTTCATCAATTAAACTTGATATTTTATCATTTATATCATAATTGTGTATACTACTTAGTTCATCTTGAATATCATTTTTAAGTTTTATTTTAATTAATTCGGATAGTTCCATATTTAATTATATTTATTTTTTAATCAAAAGGTAAACAAAAATCAAATTTATCACTATTTTCTATAACTTTTTCAATTACATTATCTAAAACAGAATTAATAATTCTTAGATTATTAATTTCTTTTATATGATAATTTATCATTTTATTAATAGATTTAATATTATGTTCTGAAAGATATATATCTTTGTAATTATCATTAAGATAATCGGCTAAAGATATCTTTTTAGATTTTATATTTGATTTATCTTCATTTATATCATCATCATCTTCATATTTTAAATGTTGAGGATTAGCAATTAATCTTACACATTCCATTGAGATATATGTATTTTAATAAAATTATTTTCATTTGTAGACTTGAAACTTAAAATTAAATATTCATTTTTATCTTCATAAATTACTTTTGTAATATCATTTTTAATGATATCTATAAATATATCATTATCAATGTATTTTAATCTATTATAAATATTTAATTTTTGAAAGATAGGTAATATATTATCATTTATCTTAAGATAATATTTATTTTCAATTTCAATCATTTTTTTAGTATATTTGATATATAATCCATTCATTTTATTTTCATTTAAAAAGAATGATACTTTTTTATTTTTAATTTCTAAATCATTTAAATTAATATTATCATTATTTAAGATCAATAACATCTATATAAATAAATTGTATTAATAAAAAATGAATTATAAACACATTTTAGGAAAAATATTCAAGAGTAAAGATTCGCCTAATATAATATTATCTGGATATTATAAGATCAATAAATTATCAATTTTATTTGATTATATATCAAAAGATAATAATAAATACACTAAATATTCTATAGATTATATTTATCATAGGGATTATAAAATATTCAATATGATAACTATAAATAAATCCAAAGAAGAAAATTTTTTTAAATTATTAAATGAGAATATACAATGTAAAAATTATTATAGTGATTATAAAATGATAATTTTAGATAATTTCAACTTAATTTCAAATAAGATTCAAGATAAATTCAGAGTTATATTTGAAAAATATAGAACTACAACAATGTTTATAATTATTACAGATAAATTAAATAGTATTATAAATCCAATACAAAGTAGATTTTTAACGATTCGTATTAATGAAGTATCACCTATAGAAAAAAGGAAAATATCAAGATGTTATTTTAAAGATTTACCATATATAAAAAAGTCTAAGATATATGATAAAATATATAAATTATCTGATATTTCAGATATAAAAAAATATAGTGTAAATCCCGAAGGTATATTATTAGATCATAAGGATATTTATATGATAATACATGAAATAATAATAAATATAAAAGATGTTAATGAAATAAATATTTTATTAATAAAAAAGTTATCATATTACATAGAAAAATATAATATAAAATATTTTCATAAGGAACTATTAAATATTTTAATGAATAATGGGATCTTAACAATTAATACTAAATCTAAATTATGTAAATGTTTAGTGAATAATGAATATAATTATATAAAATCTAATAATAAAATTTTATCAAATGAAACTTTGTTTATTAATTTAGTTTCTATACTTAATGAACCATAAGGAAATAAATAGAGATTAAGAAGAAGGTTCTATCATCTCTAACATAGCAGCAAGAATATAGTAAGACTAACCAAAGGAAAAGTCTAACAAAAACATTGCTCATAACAGATTTAACCGGAGTTAAGACCGGTCCAAGTACAGAATTAAGCTTAGAACTTAAGTTGGCGCCTAAAACTTCAGTAGGAGCCCAATTGATAAGGATTAATGCTAATAAAAGCATGTGAATGTAATTCTTTTGTTTACCAACGACAGATCCAAATTTTCCAACAACATCAACCATTTTATTTATACACTCTTAAAATATTTTTTTTTTAAAGAAATTATTTAAATAAAATTCTTAGAAATAAACTTAACTGAAGTATGAATTATTATGAAATTCTAGAAATATCTAAAAATTCAAATACACAGAGTATAAAAAAACATTATTATAGTTTATCTAAAAAATATCATCCTGATAAAAATAATGGTATATCAGATGAAAAATTTAAATTATTATCTGAAGCTTATTCTACTCTTTCAAATCCTAAAAAAAGATATCTTTATGATATGAAATTATTTTTCAATGAAAATTTAGGAAAAGATTTCACTATAAATTTTTCTGATAATGAACTAGAAATATTACATAATTATTATTTGCGTATATCAAATAGTTGTGAATTTAGATTATTAAAACTATTATTTAAAAACCTACCTCATAAATTTAAAAAAGTTTATCATAAACATTTGAATTCAAAATCTTTACTATCATTAAAAGATTTTAAATATATTGATGCCCGACATTTAAATGAATCTTTTGATATTCATTTAAATAGATCTTTAAAAGATGTTTATCTTAACTGTAGCAAAGAATTAATCATTTCTACAAAATATTATACTTATGATATTTTTATCACTCATAGTGATTATTCATTAAATATTCCTTTATCTAATAAAAACCGTCTGAATATCAATATTACGACGATACTACCTGAAAAATATATACTGAATGGTTCAGATTTATATTATAATCATAAGATAAATTTATATGAATATTATTTTGTAGATTTATTCCCTATTACTTTACCAAATGACTTAAGTATTAATTTAAAAAACACGCAAGAATTTAATAATTCAGTAAAAATTCCCTATTTAGGAATCAAAGAGGGAAGTGTAAGAGGTGATTTATATATTTACAAAGAATTAGATTTAACTATCAAAGATAAAAATCATTATCGTGAAATACTAAAAGAAATATTTAATTAATATGATTATATAATGATTGATACACTAATACTTTCAGGTGGTGGTCCTTCAGGGATTGCTTATGCTGGTATATTAAAAGCTTTAACCCTAACGGATATATTAAAACGAGATGAATTAAATGAAATTATAACAACTTCTGTAGGTATTATTTTTGCTATCTTATATTTATTAGATTATACTATCTTACAAATTGAAAAAATAGTTTTAGAAACTGATTTAACTAAATTATTAAATAGTGATGATTTAGAGATAGATGATTTATTAGTAAAATTTGGTTTATTTTCAAATAAACCTATCGGTGATAGTATATCTTCATTCATTCGGCATAAATGTAATAAGAATGATTTAACATTAAAAGAATTATATGATTTATCTAATATTGTATTAACTGTAAAAGTTTACAATGTTGATAAGGGGAAAACAGAATATTTTAATTACAAAAATAATCCTGATATAGGTTTAGTGAAACTTTCTATGATGACAACAGCGATTCCTTATTTATTTCAACCAGTAAAATACAATGGTGACCTTTATGTTGATGGTGGATTAAAGGGTCATTTTCCTATTGAAGCGTGTAGGTCTAAACATTATTTAGGATTAAATGTTAAGGGCGGAACAACAAGTAGAAGCAACTTTGGTATATTAAAAGATTTACCTATTTTAAAATTTACTATGGATTTAATGAATGATAAAGATAATAATATAAATACCGATGACGATAAAGTATTTACATATCATATTAATGGTGGTTTAAATTTTTCTTTAGATGCGAGTGAAAGAAAAAGTATTATAGAAAAAGGTTATAATGAAACCATAGAATATCTTAAAAGTTATCATGAATAATTAAATCGTTTTTTATAATCACTGATAGATGCTTTTAATGTAGGTTTATTCCATAAGATATATCTACTTAATGCTCCAGCAGACATAGGTTTTGACCAATCTTCAGTCGCTTTATGCCGATTCATATATCTTTGTTTTCTCGCCGGATCTTTATGTTTTGTATAATCACTCATTCCTGCACAACCGAAATGAGTTGTTTTGATACGCTTACCATTTTCATAGAATACAGCCATATATTTTTTTTTAGGATTCGTTGATTTTTTAATAGTTACTACTTTATCATTGCTTCCACCTTTTTTAGTTTTCTTTTTTGTTTTCTTTTTTGTTTTCATTATCATTTAATATATTATAATATATTATATATGAATTATGAAACAGATGCTATATTAAAAAAGAGTAAAAAAAGGAAAAAAAGAAGATCTAAAGTTAAAAATAAACATTCTAAAAAGTATAATTCTAATAAACTTAAAACTAATAAGCGTAAATCTAGAACTCGTAGAAGATCTAGGAAAAATAAAAAGAATTATTCTAAAAAGATTTACTTAGGCGGTGGTTCCGATGACTGGAAGTCATATTTAGCCAGTTGGATGCCTTCTTTAGGAACAACACCTCCTCCAGCTCCTGTAAGGATCGCTGCTGAAACAACACCAGCCCCTGCCGATCCACCAGCCACCGAAAGAAGCGAAAGTCCAGAAGAATACTTTGAACGTAAAAGAAGTGAAGGTGTAGATATATTTGTAGAAACAACCGGTTATGACGTAGAGACAGCAAGGGCCATTCTGGAGAGTGTTGGATGGGACGTAGGTATCGCTTTGGCGGAATACTACAATCAGCAGTCAACACCATCGGGAACTAGTCCAGATCAAGAAGAAACAGGGCCAACAGGACCATCAGAACCCGAACAAGTACCACCGGTATTAATATTTCCTGAACCCGAACCCGAACCCGAACCTGAACCTGAACATGAACATGAAAAAAGACACCTAAAAAAATCTCCTGAAATTCAAGATGAAGATACAGAAGGGAGGGTATTTGACTATTGTTCTATAATGCATGTCAAGTCGCCTAAGGAAGGGTCATACTACGGTCGTGCGATTGATCATCTGGCAAACTCAACTATAGGCAACACTGCATATCATCGTCCTCCTAGAGAAGGTAGTTATGTCGCAAAATTTGACAACTGGTATTTATGGCCACAATGGAAAGATGAAACTGACGAAAATTACCGTATAAGAAAAAATAATTGGATAACTATAATTAACT
>Ga0181413_1000414_pt1 | contig 13319 bp, 10 predicted proteins | sample 36SPOviralmetaG_FD_130111 | JGI IMG/M metagenome (GOLD analysis project Ga0181413, IMG submission 130111) | Marine viral communities from the oligotrophic San Pedro Time Series (SPOT) site, San Pedro Channel, CA, USA - 36 SPOT_SRF_2012-09-28 | ecosystem: Environmental > Aquatic > Marine > Strait... | reverse complement strand
GCAGCTCCGAACTCATTACCTTCTTCTAATTCATTGATTTCGTAATACTTTCCTAATACTTCACCAATCTCATCATAAGTTGATTCTAATCTTTGTTGTAATGTTCCAACTTCTCTTAAAGTTTTCTCAAAGATTTTAAATGATTCATTCATTCTTTTTACGTGTCTACCAACTGTAATACCATCAAACGAACCTTCAGTTTCTTTAACCATATTTTTACCAGCTGATTCTACTAACCCTTTGATTGATTCATAAACTTCAGCCAATCCTTCATTTCTATATACAGTTTCACCAAATGATTTGTATGCTTTAACTGCTTCTAAAAATGCCATCTTTTGTTCGTTAGTCATTTCATTAGATTCTTCATCTCTATCCATATCATTTTCTTTAACGAATGGAGTGTGAAATGGGTTTGAATAAACTTTACCCTTTTCAAATGATTCGTTTAGTAAATCTTTTAATTTCATTGAATTTCCCTTTGATTCTTTTATTTTTCTTTTAGATGATTCGTTTGCAGGTTTAGTCCACTCTCCATCATCACCCTTTTCCCAACCTCTAGATTTCATTTCATCATTATAAGCTTTTTGCATATCCCCATAACTAAGTGCTCTAAACGCTGCTGGTCCCATTCTTTTTTCTACTGCAGTTTTGATGTAGTAACTATCATTTTTATCTAAAGGTACTCGTTTTGGTTCACTTTTAGGTTCATCCTTTTTTGGTTCACTCTTAGGTTCTTCTTTTGGTCTTACATCTAAACCATCTTCTTCTGCTTCTTCTGGAGAATCGTAGTTTTCAGCTTCTTCAGCATCCTGTTGTGCATAACTTAAATCCTCTAGCTTTTCCATCATTTTTTTATAATCTTCATCAGATATTTTACCTTCAAGTTTTTCAACATCACCTTCGATATCCTGTGCATAATATAACTTATCAAAATCTTTGGATAATTCAACTTTAGGTCCATCATTTTTAGGTTCATCCTTTTTAGGTTCATCTTTTGAAGGTTCTCTGTTTGGTTCATCTTTTGCATCTGATTTAGCTTTTGCTATATCATCCTTTGATGGTGGTACGTGTTTAGATGGGTCAGCGTTTTTTACAGCGTAAGTGTTCCCAGTCTTTTTATTTTTAACGTAAACATCTTCATTTAATAAGTCTGTTAGTTTCATAGTTCCCTCTATTTTTATTTCCATCATCTTCTTAGCCTCAGCTTCGATTTGTTTTTTAATTTTAGATGGAACTTTTTTATCGTAATATTTAATCTTACCTTTGTTATCAATGTGAGCTACATTTTTGTAATCACCTTTTTCTTCTTCAGCTTTGTTGTAAACAGTCAATCCGTTTCCTTTACGAGCCATTCCGATATCGTACTTAGCTTCATTCATCTTCATCGATTCCATCAAACCGATTGCGATATCACCAACTTCTCTATCAGCTTTATCAACATATCTTTTATTTACAATAGCGATAGGTAATTTATCAAGTCTGTATATTGGCATCATTGATGTAGAAAAAGAATACTTAACTTTGTGTTTCTTTAGTTGATTACCAACATCCATAAACGAACTAGCTTTAGAAACTAAATCTTCGATAACATCTAACATACCATCGTACTTACCTTCGTTCACTTTTTCTTCTTTAGTGAACTTAATCTCATGCCCATCTTTTTCAATCTCACCATCTTTATGAAGTTTTTCCATCTCAGCTTTATTAATTGAAACTGGAGCTTCGTTTACGTTATCTCTCATAGCCTTTGATAAAGTTTTGATATACTTTAATTCTTCTTTAGCACCTTTGTGTTTAGCGTATCTATCTAATCCAAAGTGTCCCATAATACCTAATGATAAGTTTAATCTACCTTTTTTAGCATTTGGATACTTTCTACCATAAGGAGATGAGTTAAACCAATCAATCATAGCTTGTGCCATTTCTTTTGATAGTTTAATTCCTTCTACTCTATCGGTATTACCTTTTACAACCTGTTTTAATCCACCGATTGCTGAGATTTCGTTGAGTGAGTTTTTTATATCAGTTAATTTCATTTATTATCTCCTAAATAGAACAAACACCATCAATTTCACAGATGATATCTCGTACTAATGTATTAATCTTTTTATATGAAGGTGTTTTTGCTTTTCCAACTACCGATTCGTTCATAGGTCTCATAAATGCACCATGTGTTGATGGGTTTGATACAAAATCCCAACAAATTAAATCAAAATCATCTTCTACAGTAACAGTTTTACCATTACTAGCTTCTTTTACAGAACCCATACCTCTTGAAGAGATACCAACAGTACAACCTGCCTCTAAAAGTTCTTTAAGGATGTTCCCTGCTGGAGTTTTAAGTACTTCTACCTTACCCATTACATCATCACCCTTCCAATATACTTCTCTGATGATATGTGAGGTATTTTTTAGTTCAACTACAGAAGATTCAGGATGGTCTAACTCACCAAATGCTCTATTCTCTTTAATTTCTCTACCTTTGTATTTTTCCACTTCTCTTTCTAAGATTGAACGTGGATAAACTCTACCATTTTGGTTTTCAGCTTCAGCACGTTGTAGGACACCATTAACAATCAATCTACCATTGTTATCTTCCAATGATTCATTGATTTGCCTCTTAGTCATAGTAAAAGGAATTGTATCTATAAGTAATCTGCCCATTATGCTCCCCAAACTTTACGTTTTCTATATAAATCAAACATGATTTGTGCTACTTCATATCTTATAAGTAGACGAATATTCTCCAAATCTTTATTTGTGAGTTCTTCTTTTAATATTTTCTTTTTATCTATCATGCTGATAGTTCTTTTAAGCTTCTTGCAACTTTTAACATACGTTCTGAAATCTTACCGAATCTTTTTTGAGTTGATTTCCAATATTGTCCGTTATGAACACCAGCTTCAGTTTTCAATTTAGCGTTTTGATTAACGATTCTTTCTAACTTAAACATCATACTATTGATTTCTTTAATCGAATGATTAATCTTCTGATGTTGTTTTAGATTTTCATCTTTCTTATACTCTTTATAAGAGATTTCGTTAATTTTCTTTTCTAATTTACTTTCTAAAGATTCTAATTTTTTTGTGTTCATATGTTTCTCCTTTGATTTTTTCATACCCAACACTTCTATGTGGTCATCATCTAAATCATCCTCATCTTTACTCTTTGCAAAAGCATGTGGAGTTTTAATCGGGCCTTCACCACCATCTAAGTTACCAGTTACATTGGCTTCTTCAATTTCTTCAAACTTATCTTCGATTTCTTTTAGTAAACTTTTCATTTGAATACCCTTCTTAATTCATTTTTTAGTTCGTGGTATCTAAGTAGTGATAAAATCTGAGATTCTGTAATTACTTTTGCTGCTTTGAGCTTAGAGATAAGTTTCAATACTTCATTTACCTTAATGTTGGTAACTTTATCTGTAACTTTTATTGAATCAATTTCTTTTTTAAGTAAATTACACTCTCTTACTACGAATTTCTTTAGTTTTTGAGAATTATCAACTGAGTTTATATACTCTCTAAGAATATCTTGTTGTTTATCAGTAAGATTTGTGTATTTGTTGTTGAAATTTTCAACTAACATCTTCCATGCTAACAATCTTACCTCTTTTGGTTGCTTAGAATACTCTTCATTAATAGTAGATACAATCTTATCATCAGATTTAGAAGAATTTGTTAATGATTCTAATAATGTTGATTTACAATCCACATATTCTTTTGGATTATCTGATGTTGTATGTTCAAATAGTTTATATATAGAAGCGTTCTCTTTATAGTTAGATACTCTATACTTAAAGAAATCTTCTAATACAAAATTTTTCTTAATAGCTTTTATTAAATTATACTTCTGTCTATTCAAAACAGATTCGTTTAATTTGTTTCTTTCGCTCAGTATGATATTTACAAACTCTGATGCTTTGTATTCTGAAGAAAACGATTCTTCTACAAATACTTTGTATAATTTAAGTTCTTTTGCTAATTCTGTACTCTTACCAAAATGCTCTCTTATAATGTAAGTAGCCTTCGAATCCATATTATTCAAAGTATCGGTACTAATCTGTCTTACCAATAGTTCAAATAGGATTCCAGTATTTTTGTACTTACTATGTTTTAATTTTTTCATTTCTTTCCTCATTTTTGATAAAAGCAACTATGTATTTGGTTATAAATATTATATTTTTAAGAATCCAATATGTTTTTCTCATCCAATAATGATAGATTCACATCATTACTGTCCTCTTTTAAGGATTCTATTATCATTTTTTTGGTTTTTCTTTGCGATTTCATACGTCCAACAACTGCATCAATCTGTTCTTGATTAATAACTGTATTGGCATTGTATCTTTCGTTTTTAGTAGGTCTATTTGCTATGTTTCCTAATGGGTCTCTACCAAATGGATTATCATCTGTTTTGTAGTTTCCACCTTCTTTAGGTCTACCAGCTCCTTCAAACCCACCTTCGGGTGCTCCACCTGTGTCTTCAACGGTTGGGAATCCTGCGTTTGCACCTTCTTCATCTCCACCACTCTGTTGAGATAATGATGCTAAATCATGTGGAGTACCAAATGATTCACCAGTCTTAACTGGGTCGTTACCTTCTGATTCAATCTGTTCGTGTCTGAATCCTAACTTCAAGTCATTAATAACTTTAAATTGTTCTTCTTTCCACTCATCTTCACTCATATTAAAGATGTTTTTGTAAACCCATTCTTGAGATACCATTTTTAAATCTTTGATATCACTTGCTAATGTTACTTTTTCAGACCAAAGGTTTGCTTTCTCTTGCTCATATATAATAGATGGATTAGTAAGTTCTAATTCAAAGTTTACTAATTCTTCATCTGTATATCCTTGTGAATATAAATGTACGATTGCAATCTTAGTTAATTCTGATAATACAATCTTTTGGATTCTTTCTACAGAACGAGCAAATCTAATATCTTCTTGTGCTAATGTTGCTTTACCCTCAACACCTTCTTCGTATCCAATAAATGCTTTTGGAACTTTAAGTGCTGCCATCATTCTATTTCTTAGGTATTCAATATCATCAATACCACCGAACTCCATTCCACTTAGAGAATCAATCTCAGTACCACTTTGTCCACCTCTAACAGGTAGATAGTAATCTTCTAACATATTCTGCATATTGAATTTAAGATTGTAATCACCAGTAGTTTCATCTATATATGGAGTTTTCTTCATCTGGTCTATAATGTTACTCATATACGAATCAACTTCTGCAGGTGGAATATTTCCGATATCAATTTTGAAGATTCTCTTTTCAGGTGCTCTCATAATTCTATGAATCATCATCGCATCTTCCATAAGAGTTAATTGTTTCCAAGTCTTTCTTGCACCTTCTAATAGTGAACGCCCATATGGAAGGAAGTTAGTATCTGTAAGTAATCTAAAATGACCTACTTGAAATGATTCTAAAAACTTAGTTTGATTTCTTTGTGAGATTGCATTTGTGTTTTGTTCTTCAACCTCAAATCTTACTGAATACGGATTATCTAAATCATATCCTTCTTCTCTACGAGTCTCATATACAGATAATGGTTGTGCATTTACAACACCTAATTCATCATCAATATCTAAGTAAAGATAGTAATCACCATATTTGTTCATACCTCTTACCCAAGACCAAAGGTTGAACTCAATGTTCAATACATCGTAAAATAAGTTTCTTAATGTTTTCTTTACTTTTTCATCAGATGATTTAACTCTAAGTACATCACCCATATCATTTTTAAGAGTACACTCATCTGAGTATATATCTAAGATTGATGAAATAATAGAATCTTTATCCATTGCTTCATAATCTGTATATAATTCTAATTTATTTGAATGGTAGTTAAATCTTTCGTTGTATGTCTGCCAATTCTTTCTTGAGTTAGAACCATGCAATCTTCCATACCTATCATAGTAAGCTGAACCTCTTCTATTACCATCTGCTTGTAATCTTGAAGAATCAACTACTTTTAATTTATCTTTACCGACTCTTCTAACAACTACCTGAGTTGAGAATAATCTTTTTAATCTACCGAATAATGAAGTATCTGCCATAATGTTTTTCTTTTATATACTACTACAATATATAAATATACAAAAAATATTTTTAATATCCAAATTTTATAGTAACCAACTTATATCCTCATCACCTCTACCAGTGTTTATCTTCCAAGCATCTTTTGCTTTGGATTGATTTGATTTAAAAACTCCCTGCTTAGATGTTAAGGATAGTGCTCTTTTGTTTAGTTCGATTCCCTGTTGTCTTAATTTAAGTGCCGTATCTCTTACCCAAAGTCCTGTTGAAAATGATAACACTAAATCATCATTATAACCTTGTTGAGCTTCAGCTCTGTTACCATTCCATATAAAAACAAAAAGTTCTTCAATCAATCGTTTAGAACGAACAATCGGAACTCTTTCTCTCATATAAGTATCTAACTTTGAGATAACTAATGGGCGTGTTCTACTTGTCATTGAGAAACCAGGTACCATTTGTGATTTATCTTTTAAATCATATGCTTTTTGTAAATGAATATCATCATCTACATATCCAAACTCTTTATATGAATAATAAAGGTTTTTATAATTTCTATCTATTGCTTCTTGTATTACTGCCCAACCAATGTTTGCGTTTTCAATTACCAACAATGCATCATTCCATTCAGTTGCCACATTCACTAACATATTACCATAATCTTTGGTACTTATCTTACCTTTATATTCTGCAACCTGCTCTACACTCTCCACATCAAATACGTGAAATGCTGAATAATCTGCTCCATCACCTCTCGCAACATCGGCAACCACTACATAATCTTTTGTATAGTTTGGTTGTGACCATAACCAATAGTTATTATCATATCCTCTTTTCTCTACTGGGTCTTGAACGTGGGTTTCTTCATACCATTGTAGAAGTTGCCCATCTACGACTGTATAACCAGAACTAATGAAATCACAATCACATTCTTGAGCTGCCATCTTTTCACCTAAGAGTTGAGTTTGTTCAGCTCTCCACTTATCGTTTCGTTCAGGATGTACAGTCCAATGTAATTTGATTGGATTCCAACCATCACCTTCTTCACCCTTTAACCAAGTTTTATGAAAGAAGTTACCAACACCATTTGGAGTTGATAGTACGATTGCTTTACCACCAGTTGATAATGTAGATTGAGCTGATGCCCATATCTCATCAATACCTTTAATGAATGCACCCTCATCTATAATCAACATTGATAATGCTTCAGAACGACCTGCATCACCACTAGCTGATGTTGCTTTGATTGTTGAACCATTTCGTAATCGTAAGGATAGTTTGTTATCTTCTTCGGTATCACCTCTTAACCAACTCGGTAAATTCTCATGCATATACCTAACTTTAGTAACTAAGTTTTTAGCTACCTCTTGTTTAGTTGCAATTACCAATATGTTTTTATCTTCGTGAAATAACATCATCCATAAAGAATAACCTGCGGATAATGTTGATATACCTAACTGACGTGATTTAAGGATTACATTGTATCTATGTTTATCCAACTCACCCATCACATCTTCTTGGAATGGATATAAATCAAAAAGAATCTTACCTCTTTTTGGATGTTGTATGTAACAATACTTTTTAAAGAAGTAGACAGGGTCTTTAGCACATTTTACATACTCTTCCCTAATAAGTTCTTTTATGTTTTTGCTCATTTCTTTCCCAATTTCCAAAGAAACTGAGTAGAGATTATTGGTTGGAACTGGTCGTTTAATCCAATACCTAATCCAAACGCCTGTTTCTTTCTTGTTCTGTATAATATAGAACCACCAACATAATTAAATTGTTTCGATGTTCCATTCAATCCAAATCCTATATAGAATTCTCTTGGATTTATATATTCAGTTTGAGTTACAGTAGTTGTAGGTATTATAATCTCTGATTCAACGAGTCTATTAAAGAGTGTGTTTTTCCATATTGTATCTGTGATGGTTACAAACCCTAATGAATCTAATTCAATCTTATCAACAAACACATTTTTAGCGTAATAATCTTTTAGAACTTCTAAAGTATCAATTGGAGTATTTACTAAAATAGAATCAACTTGTGTAACTATTTTTGTTTTCCATTTAGGAACATAAACTTTCTTGTCTATGGTAATGGTATCGTATTTCGTTTCTACCTTTGTAACAATAGTAGGCTCGGATGGGGTAATTTCTCCCCCATCTCCACTACATTGTCTAAGTAATAATATTACAATTATTAAAACTAAGATTATTAGATTTCTAATATCTCCGAAATACTTTTTCATCGGCCACCTTATTTTTTAGTAGCTGATTTTCTTTTGGAAGGTTTTCTACCTTTTCTGTTTCCACCTTTTACAGCTTCAACAACATCTTTAGATTGTTTAGCTAAGTTTTTACCAGCAGCTTTAACGTCTTTAAGTTCTTCTTTAACTCTTTTTGCTCTACGTTTTACTTCTGCTTTAACTTCAGCTACATCTTCTTTGATATCTTCTACAGTATCTTCTACTACATCAGGAATAAAATCTCCATCTCTATCTTTGATTTTTCCTGTATATAATAATACTAAGTAGGTTGCTACTGCAACACCGATAACACCTAAAATGATTAATAATGTACTCATAATTTGCCTTTTTAAAATTAAACTTCTTATAATATAAATATGGTAATATATTTAATAAACCTATTTTACCATTTTCTACAAGACCAATATCTTGCTTTATGTTTAGGGCCTGGATTATCACAATTGTGTCTTGCTCTAAATGATTTTCTTCTTTCAGGATTATTCTTTTTTATGGACATGGTTTTTTCACCACCTTTACCTTTATGACCAAAGTTTACTTTTACTACATTACCGCTTGGATTGTTAACATAAACTTTAAACTTCTTTACATCACCCTGCATTATTTTGTTAAGTTGTACTTTTCTTCCTTGATACTCAGCTTCACTAAGAGTTGGTTTGTTTTCTTTTAGAAACTCCACTAATTCATTTACATCTTGAAAGTTTTCTACATAATACTCTTCTATAGATTCATCGATTGCTTTTGGGTATGGAGTATTTTTTGCTAAATTCAAAAGAGCTTGTACATCTGATGATTTATTTCTATTGTACTTATCTGCGTTCTTTTTGTTTTTGAAGATTGCCGATACTTTTTTTCCGTTATCATCAATCATAATGATAATACCCTTTTTACCAAAGTGTCTTTCATCAGATACAGATATTCCTTCAGTAAATAATACTTCACCAGTTTTTGATTCAATACTGATTTTTGCATTTGGATATTTCTTTTGAAGAATATTAAATACCGCTGGAACTACTTGTGGGGTTTTTACCAACTCTTGATAAATCACTTTATTTTTTTCAATAACCACTATAGTTGCTGGATAGTTTCCTTTTTTAGCTGCTTTATGAATAGTAGATAACTTAGCTTCTTCGATAGATTCTACTTCGATAGATTCTTTTTTAGTTCTCCAACCACCACCTTTACCTTTGTAGTTCTTAGCTGCCCAAGCATTAGCGTATGCTGATGGATATACATCAAACTTTTTTTTAGCGGCTGCTTTAGATGCTGCCCACTTAGCTGGGTCTGTTGGTACATTTTTTTCTGTAAGTTCGATTACTCTTTCTTCTAACTTTTTACCTTCTGCAGTTTTTATAATTATATCAACGTGTCCTTGTACAAAAGAATGTTCTTTTTCCAATCCCATCATTTGTGCCATCTTCATAATATTCTTATGAAGATTTTTTGCTACCATACTATAATCTTTTTCAGCTTTATAACCATCTCTCTGAATGTGTTCTTCTACAAAGAAAAGTGCATCTAATAATCTTGCACTTCTTTCTGCCATATCCATATCAACACCTTTGGATTCTATATCCATATATAAGGTTGATGCTGATGGACAAACGTGGAAATATTTTGTATGATAATTACCGATTCTGAAATCTTCTTTATCATTCTCATCTTCGTTTGACATATCTTCATATTCGTATGAGTGAGTTACTTCGTTTATAAATTTATTTACAAACATTCTAATGTTTTCATTCATACCTTCTTTAAGTGAAGTAATTTTAGCACCTACAGGTCCACCAATAAACATTGATGCGAAAAATGCAATAGCGTCTATAATCTCATACCCATCCCATTTAGCTGATTTAGCGATTGGAACTCCGTGATTCATTTCGATTGAATCTTCCATATCTGATTTACCATAATACTTAGATTGCTTTGCTTTAGGAAACATATTTTGAACTTGCTTAGCTTCACTATGGAAGTTAGCATCTGTTAGTGCGCCTATTAGGATGTGTTTTAATCCGTGGTGTACTTCTGGGTCTGAACCCCTAAATCCTTTGAAATATGCATCTAAGTCTTTTTTAACTTTTTTGTTTAATCTAGTATTCATTGTTATGCCCCTGTCTTACTATTCGTAGGTTTTTTACCTTTAGTTCTGTTTCCACCTTTTTTTGTATCACCACTTTTCTTTTGGTCTGCTCGTTTTCTTCTTACAAACGCAGCTCTACCTTTAGGTCCTAACTTATTGGCTTTTTCTTGTGATAAACAAGCAGCATATGCATCGCCCTTTTTACCATCACCACACTTACCTAGCTTCTGACCATCACTTCCGTATCTATCCCATCCACCACCTGAGGTTGAGCCTGTCTTACCTTTACCTAACCACTTTCTTAAATCTTCAGTCATTAGATTCTCTGAACAAAGGTGTTCGTATAAATCAGATATAACAAACTCAACACATAATGTTGAAGATGTACCATTTGATGAATACGATTCAAATTTTGATTCTAAAAATTCTTTAATCTGTACTTTGTTCATTTTTAAGTTTTCCTATAAAGTTTTTTCTAAAGGTTTCAAATTCCTTATCAATTTTTTCTACTATCTCTTCTTCACTCATTCCTTTCCATTTTTCAATAGAACCATCTTCGTTTACGAATGATGCTTTCAGAGTAGTTTTTAAAACTTCTTTTTCTAACTCAGCTTGTTTTAACCATGCTTCAGCGTTAGCTAATAATTTCTTTTTTTCATATTCCTCATAGTTACCTTCTAACTTTAATTTGTGTTCCATTTCTACAACACAATTTAAACACATACCATGTATAGCTTTCATTTTTAAATCAGCTGTACCTGGCTCAGTACAATTACAAGAACTATTTTCTCTATTGCAATTTGGAAACTCTCTTAACTCTGTTCTGAGTTCTGATAGTTTACCAACTTTAACTTTGTAACCTTTTCGTTGTTCCCACTTTTGACCTTTATCATCAGTCCAAGTTTCACCAACGTTTTTTCGTTCAACAATTTTATCAGCAAATGAGATTGTTTTTTTTGTTTGGGTTTTATGTTCCCCACTCAACATCTCTTTTACTGCTTTTACATTCTTTAACTTATTTGACATAACTTTGTTTTTATATAAATATAGAAATTAATTTAAAAATACATTAATCCTAATATTTGGTTTAATGATGCAAAAGTACCAGTTAATTTATATGTTCCACCTTTATATGTAAACACAATTCCTTCATTTGGTACAATCTTATCTTTACCACCTACTGCGGCTAATCTTTCTAATTCCATTCTTAGTTTTTCAATCTTTTTAACATCACCACTTTTCTGAACTGCTTTTACAGTTTTATCTAATTCAGATTTCATAGTTCTAAGTGCTTTATCAGGATTTACTGTAAGTGCTGAACTCATAAATGAAAGTACATCTGCACCAACTCCTAAGAATATATCTTCAAACTTTCTAAGATTTTGTTTAGATATCTTTGCTTTATCCTGCTTATCTGTTTTGGTTGCCCAAGCTAATACTTTAGAATCTGAAATATTCTTTTTGTTTAATCTGAATGAGTTATCAAAGAATGCCCATCGTTTAACTAATCCCATTTTGGTTTTGTTATCTAATGTAGCTGGTGAATTCTTATCAACATATTGTTCCCACCATGCTTGATGATAATCAGCTACACCATTAGAATCTTTTAGTTTAAATTCTTTTTGGATTTTATTTAACGCTGAATAGTATTTACCTTGTTGTTTTGAAAGTTCCGTAGATTGTGGTAACTTAACTACAGGTGGTCCTTGGATTGTATAATTTTTTTGAACATCTTGATTGATTTGTTTTATCATACCAGCTAAGATTCTTGCAGCTGATGTATCAGCTCCAATTGCTTTCCCATCCATATTATATTGCATTGTTCCGTGGAATACTAATAAAGGTTGTCCATAAGGAATTACATTTACTGATGTTGGGAATATAACTTCTATATTCATAAAGGATGAACCTTGATTGAATACTTTATCTCTTTGTGCTTTTGATAATGATTTGATTGCTTTAGATAAATCTTCCATAGCGAAGTTGTATGCATCAGTTAATCCACCTCTACCTTGAAACTTAGAAGCTACTCCACTAATATCCAATGCGTTTTCACCACTATTCTTTAGGTGTCCACCATTACGAGCAGCGATTAAACCTTTATCATCTCTATAACTAATAGCAAGTGCTTGTCCATCTGTTTTTTCTCTAGCGAATTCCAACTTACCATTTAATGCGTTTGAGATGATTGTTTTTAAATCACCAAAAGTTAGATTCATTTGTGTATCGAATGGATGAGCCATATGTCCATATGCCCCACCTTCAGTAATCAATCCTTCTTTTATTATATTTTCTGGTGATTGTTCTTTCTTAGGTTCATTTTTAGAACTATCAATAGATTTTTCAGCATCTAAGAAATCAACTAACTTATACCCTACTGTTGTTGCCACTTTTGTGATATGAGCTTTCCAAGTTTTATAAGCTGGTGAACCTATCATATCAATATATCTTTGTGATTGTGCATCTAAACCTGCAACACCTGATGGGAAGTATGATACTGGGTATTTATCTGGTATCCCACCATCAAATAAATCATATATGGTTTCTTCACCATTACCTAATATATAATCAACTACTTGCCATCCCAATCTTTTAGCAGTTTCTTCACCAACCGCTTTATATGATTTAGAATTACCATAAAATGCACCAGGCCCATCATCAACAGTTCCTTTGCCTGATATTTTACTTACTTCTTTTATTAATTTATTAAAATCAAATGTAGATAAAAAGTTTTCCATTGTTATTTCTAACTTACCCAATCTACCTGTTATAAATTTATATATTTTTGGATTGAATTTACCATCGTATGCTTTTTTGAATCCTTTTTTACGAATCTCATCATCACCTGATGATAGTGTTTTCCGAACTTCAGTTCCACTAATACCACCACCTTGCGCTGGTGCTACATAAACATATCCTTTT
>Ga0181413_1000412_pt1 | contig 13336 bp, 5 predicted proteins | sample 36SPOviralmetaG_FD_130111 | JGI IMG/M metagenome (GOLD analysis project Ga0181413, IMG submission 130111) | Marine viral communities from the oligotrophic San Pedro Time Series (SPOT) site, San Pedro Channel, CA, USA - 36 SPOT_SRF_2012-09-28 | ecosystem: Environmental > Aquatic > Marine > Strait... | reverse complement strand
CCAGCTAGAATCACCAAATATGTCTTTAGATATACCATTTATAAAGTCTTTTATTGAAGGCATAGTTTCTATATCTTCAAGTTTTAATGCTCCTATAGCAACAGCATTATTCATTTGTGCCATTATTTCTTCAGCATCTGCAGTAGCTTTACCTCTTTCGCCAGATTTTAAAACAACTTTCCCTTTGCCACCTGTTTTATATTGATTAAACCTAGTTATTAAATCATTATAATCTTGCTCACTAATTTTTCCTAATTCAAATTTATTTTTTATAACTTCAAGAGCTTGATCTACAGCTTTAGTAGCTTCTTCACTTAACATGCCATCTTTGTCAACTATATTCTTAGCTTTGTTTTGTATGTGAAATAATTCTTCTATAGGAGCCGCTGCAGCATAAGCACCTTCTGTAAATACGCCTGAATTAGCTATATTAATTTCAACTACATTTTCATTTATAATTATATTATTACCAACTGCCGCGGCATTATTTCCTGTGTTAATAACATTTTCAACTTCAGCTAATTCTTCCTCACTCAAATCAGTCAAATCATCTCTCCAGTTTTTATTTTTAGTATCTACAACTATAAATTTGCCATTTTTAGGCATTAAAGTCATAGCTACATTTTTATAAAAATCATAAAGACCAAAATAATACTCAGCATTTAAATTAACAAAACTTTCACCTAGTTCTTCTCTTAAATCTTTTATTTTACTTCTATCTTCTTTTAATCTTTTATTTAATAAATCTTCTCTTCTTTTATTAATGCTATTATACTGATCTTGTATTTGTTTTCTAGCTTTTATACCTGTTTCAGATAACTCTCCAGTTCCGCCAAGTTTAACCATTTGGTTTTTTAACTGTCTCATTTGTCTAGCTAAATCAGCAGCTTCAACTATTTCTTCATTTGAAAGAGTATTTAACTTAGTCAAAGTCATACCGTCTGCAATAGCTAATTTATTTAATAGCTCTCTTCTTCTTTTTCTTAAAGCATCTCTTTCAGGTCCTGACTCTAGAGCTTTAAACTGCTCTTGTAACTGTATTAATTCAACTACGTCATCTTGGTTATTTAATATTTCTTCACGTGTAGTAAACTCATTTTTTAACATGTTACGAGTATTACCCATAGTTTTAGGCGCCATTATAGCAAAAGAAGTTACAGCCGTGTTAGCTAAAAACTCTTTGTCTATGCCTTCTATAATAGATTTATTTTCTTTTAAAGCTACTATATCTATTATATTATGTGCTATTTGAGTTAAAGTTTCTTCAGCTTCTTCTATTGCAATTGCCTTACCAGCGTTTTTACTTATTCCAGATATAGTTTTACCAGTGATATTAGCAGCAAAATTTAAAGGCGATGCATAAGCTCCAGCTTTAAACTCCTGTTTTCCTATGTTCGCAGCTAATTTACCAGCACCATTTACAATTCTAAGAGAACCTAAAGTCTCTGCTAATGTAGCAGCTCCTGCATATAGGTACGATGTAAAGGCTTTTTGAGCAAAACTATAATCAGATATTCTCTCTAAATCTTTATAGTCTTCTTGCATTTGCATTTTTTTAGCAGGATCTAGCTCTTTTTCAATTTGTTTTTTTAATTTTGGTAAATTTTCTAAAGCTCTACCTTGTTGAAGTTCTAAATCACCATATCTACCACCACCTTCACCAACAAAAAATATTCCTTGAGCTGTTCTTGTTCCAGCAGTCATTAATCTTTCTTGTGCTTGCTTAGCTGCTTGTTGACTTATTTTTTTTGCAGCAGCGGTTCTAACTATGTTAGCACCTCTTAAAGCAGCTGTGCCAGGTACAAACGTAGTTATAATAGATGGCGAGTTGTTAGCTAAAGCTCCTCCAAACCAATCAAAAAAGTTTACATTTTCACTTTCTATATCATCTAAAGTTATATTATCTGGTATAGTAGTTTGTCTTTTTTCAGCTAACTTTGAATTATAATCTCTAGTTGTTTGAACTATAGATTCTGTAATATTATCTATTATATCACTATTAGCAGGATTAGCTAATACTTTTCCTCCTTTTAAAAGTAGTTGAGAAGTTAAGGATCCAAGATTTAAAAGTCCTCCAACAAAAAACTCTTCCAAAGCCATTCCTGTTCTAGCGCTTAAGCTATAATCTAATCCTAATTGTTTTTCTATTATAGCTTTTGTTTGTACATCTCTAGTTTCATTATTAAATTTATCTAAATTTAATTCATTTAACTTTTGTTGTTTAGCTAAATTATCATAAATAGTATTTAATCCTTTTTGCTCATATTCATCTTGAAGTTTTTCAGCTTCAGCTAATAGTATTTGGTATTGTTTTATTTGAGTATCAGTGCCATTTTCGACGTTGCCACTTGGTATGTTTTTCTCAATATCGTTTATTTTTTCTATAACATTGTTTATACCTTCTTGATATGGTTTAGCTTGTTCTATATAAGAATTATAATCTTCTTTTAATTTATTATTGTTTTCTATTAATATTTCTCTGCCTAAATCCAAACTTTTTGCAGCATCTTCAACATTTTTATACTTTTTATCAGTACCAAATGGACCCATTAAATCTTTAATTTCTTCAGGAACATTGTTTAAAAATAGTTGAGTTTCTTTTTTATATAAGTTATCTAAGCTTTGATTTTTAGCTGCTCTTATTTCTGCTTCATCATTTGCATTTAAAGCTTTTAAAACTCCAGTTTGTTGATAACTATTATACTCTTCTAATTTTTCTGGACTTAAATATTGTTCTATCGGTTGGTATTTTTTACCTACTCTCTTAGTACCACTACCTATATAAAACCTAGCTTCTTCTTCTGTTAAAAAACCTTCTTTTAAACCTTTTTCTCTATATTCTTTAAAAGTTAAGTTTTCGTAAAAATCTGGCTCAACATTAGGATTAGCAACTATAGAGACAGGTCTTTGATCTAATTTAAAATAATTTTTAGCTGTTTCTTCAGTTATTCTTTCTTCTGGTATTTTTTTTAAAGATGTTTCTAAATTACTAAATATTTCGTTAGCTTCTAGCTTTTTTCTTTTTTCTTTATTCTCATGTTTGTTGTATTCTTCAAACGATTCTTTTTCTTCCATTAGAAACTCTCCCTTATCCCATCTTTTATTTCTTTCAATTATTTCTTCTGGAGCTTTAGCGATTTCCGGTTCTAATATAACTTCTTCGTCTTTATCTTCAATATTTATAGGATCAGGTGATGATATTAAATTAAAAAAATCATTTTGACTACCATTATAACCATCACTTGAAAACAAACTATAAGAATAATTTAAAGCATCTTCATTAGTAGAAATTAAATTTTTATAATCTTCAACAGAGCCATTATAGCCATCTTGAGAAAATAAACTATAAGAATATTCTAAAGCTTTTTCGTTCATTATTTAATGTTAAATTGAGCAGCTCCACCTTTAGTTGTACTTTCTTGTTTTTTTAAAAAGTTTTCATAATCTTTATTCATAACTATAAAAGTATCATAATCAACTCCTTTTTCATCTTTTGTTGCTGGTAAAAACAATTTTGATAAAGTAGTTTTAAGCTTTAGCGGAGTGTTTATTTCTTCAAGAGGTACATCATTTATACCTGGATAAAATGGTTCTAATACGTGTTTTCCAGTTTCTGAATCTATAATCTCATCTTTATTATAAGTTCTTTTATCTTTGTTAAAAAAATCACTCATTTGATCTATAGCTAAGTTTATGTCAGAATATTTTTTTCTAGCTGTTAAAAAATTATCTGTTTGCTCTGATCCGTATTTTTCTCCAACTTGGTTTTTAAATTTAGGAGCTAGCTCTTCTTCTAGCTCTTTTTGAAATTTAATTTCCTCAAGCTTTTGTTTTCTTTCTTTTAGATTTATTTTTTTTAAATCAAGTGTTGATGGTTCTTTAACTAATTTTGTAATTTCTTTTATATTACCAATAGCTGTATTTTTGTCTTTATTATACATAGGAAACTCTTTTACAACTAATTGTTCTATAATAGCTTGTTTAGTAGCAGCATCATGCTTTTGGCTATTATAGTTTTCATCACCATCAATGTATCTTTGAAAAGTAGATTCATTTAATAAAGCATCTATTTTGTCGCTATTTTCTAAATTTTTCTTATATTGATCAACTGCTGATAAATAGTCATTTTCAGCTGTAGTATAAAGTTCAGAACCATCATCAGCCATTTTTTCGTATTGTTTAGCAACAACTAAATTTTTAATACCAGACATAGCGTCTTTAGATGCCGATCCAATTTGCTCTGTATAATCATCAGCATATTCTATTAAACCGTTTCCATCTTTAACAGAGTTTAAAAGCTGAGTACCGTTGAATAAATCTTGGCCATTATTAGTTATAATTATATCTTCACCTTGTATTCTAATATTCATCTTAGATGGATCATTTAAAAAATCCATATAAGCTTTTCTTTTGTCTCCATTTTTACCTATAAATTGATTTCTTAAAACCATTTTTTTTTGTTCAGCTGGATTTTTACTTAAAAATTCATTAGAAAGTTCATTTACAGTACCTATTACTTTTCCAAAATTATCAATTATTTTTTGAGCGTTATTAGCTTTATTTAAATAATCACTTCTATCGCCATCAAAGCTAGCTATATCTGCTTTATATATATCAGTAACCATATTAGAAAATTGCTCAGTCATTTTAGTCATAGCATCAGTTTGATTAACTCTTTGAGTATCATCAACTAGTTCTTGCATGTCTATACGCCTTTGCTCAGCTTGTTGTTGAAATAAATTTACTTTTTCTCTTCTATCCTTAAAAGTTCCTTCAATTTGCTCAATGCCAGCTAATACATCAGCAGCTGGATTAAAAATAACAGGTGATCTTCTAGAAGCTCTTGGCTGTCTGTATCTATAGGCATTCATTTGTCTGTCTAAATCTTCCATATTGTTTATTTTATTTACCAAAAGTTTTATTAAAGTTAGTAAATGCGTCAGGATCTTCTAAATAATATTCTACTTGAGCATCGCTATAACCACTAGCCTTCATTTTATCTGCGATAGCATTACCTGTAGAAGAAAATAAAGGAACATTACCTGCTTTAAAATTAATAGTATTTCCAACTGGTCTTTTTGGAAATAAATCATTAATTCCGTCTCCGTCATAGTCTCTTGTAGCTGGTGTTGAAGTGTCTGTATTTTTTTCTTCAGGGTTTATAAATGTAGACAAACCAGATATTCCAGACGCTGTAGCTAGTGCCGCTGTAGATAGACCAGCTGCTCTTTGTTGTTGAGCAATGTCTATGTTTTGTTGAAGCCTATTTATATCTCTCACGTCTCTCATCTCTTGCATTTGCATTCGCCTAGCTTCACCTGCTCCTTTAAGCTGTTCCATTTTTTGTTCTCCTTGAGCTGCTAATCTTTGATTGTTAGCTTCTTGTTGTTGTATACTAGCAGATATGCCTTGTTTAGATTTTAAAGCAGCCTGTGCTAAAGCAGTTGCTCCACCAGCTCCAGTTTCTCTTAAATTATCTAATGTATTAGCTAAAGAAATATCTGCTTGCTCAGCTTGCATTTCAGCAGCTTTAGTAGCTACTTGCATATTAGCAAAAGGATTAGTTACATTAGCATATGGATTTACTATTTGCTGTCTACTTTTTTCTATATTGTCTAATTTTGTTTGGTAATCTTCCATTGCTCCTTTAGCTTTATTAGCTTGATGAAAACCCATGATAGCTGGAACTGATTTTGCTATTAATTGAGTTATTTCTTTATTATCTGCAAAAAACCCTAATACTTTATCTAATGCCATAATTATATTTTTATCTTGATGATACTACAAATTCTGTTGAGACAGCAAACAACTCTTTAGCTCCACCTGGATCTGTAGTTGCGTCTGTCGATACTTTTACTGTTGCTAAATAACCTTTAATACCTGTAGTTGCGTCACCAAAGAAAACTTCATTTGGTCTAGCTGCACTATTGTTAATTAAATTAGCAAAGTATTTATTTTCTTTTCTGTTAAAACCTGCTCTATAAGGTATACCACTATCAGTATATAAACCTTCGTCGTAGCTTTTTATTTGTTTAGCAGAGTCGTTAAACTGCTGTTGACTACCTGATTGTAAGTCAAATCCTTCAGCGTCTGATAAAAAAGTTTCAACTTGCCATCCGTTGCTTCCCTCATAGTTGACAGTTTTAAAATTTTTTATTATACTAGGACTAGCGTTAAATATAAAATCTATACTTGAGTTATAAGTTACACCGTAATAACTACTTCTAATAGAGTTAGAATCATAATGTTCATATATTTCAGAGTCAAAAAAACTATAGTATTTATTTTTTAAACTAGCTACAAAATTAGGTTCGTAACTATGGAAACTAGTCCAACCATTAATATCGTCTTCAAAAGTTAAAGTATAATACTCATCATTTGTAGTTATGTTTTCACTTTTATCTTGTATAGATAATACATAGTTTTTATCATGAGAATCCCAACCGCCTATTATTCTATCTTTTATATATTTAGTAAAAGTAGCAGTAATTACTTGATTTTTAATACTTGTAATAGTTAGAACTAAACTTTGATTGTTAGAACCTAAAGAAGTTCCAGCAACTGTTATAGTATCACTTACAGAAAAATTAGTTCCTAACTGTGTAGTTGTTGCGCTTACAACAGTATTGTTTAAAACTACAATACTTAACACCATGCTAGATCCACTACCACTAGTAGTGTATCCAACAGTTGATCCTACAGTGCCTGTATAAGTTCCGTCAGTAAAGTTAGTTTGATTAGTTGTTATTTGAAGAATTGTAAAAACATTTCCAGGATCATTACTTAAGTATAATATATTAGTATTAACTATACCAATTATATTAGCTGTTAAATCAGAGCCACTAGCTTGAGGTATTGTAACTAACATGCCTTTATTTAAATGTACTAAATCATTAGAACCGCTAACTGTTAGCTTGGCAGGGCTAGAGCTTAATGATGTTATGCTACCTGTAAAAGTAAAAGGTTTAAAATCATCGTTTAAATCTCCAAACTGATCTCTAAAAAAATCAGACATACCATATTGTGATATTTCAGTTAAACCATCTCTTGACAATCGCATTACAGAGTTTCTGTATTTATCTGCAAAATATCTTCTATAACCATAATAAGCAAAACTTTCAGGATTTCTGCTTATTCCATATTCTCCAACATAAGGCGTTATTTGGCCAATAACTAGCTTAGTTGAGCTAACCGGTGTTCCAACTCCTTCTGCGGAGTAAATAGCATCTTTATCTATCAAAGCACTACTAACTTTATTTTCTTGAAATATAGCTAAGTTACTATCTAGTGCATGTATTTTTTGTATAGACCCATTAATAGGATCAACAGATTTTGTTATTTCTTCACCTGTTGGAAATACATTTGTTTCGTTAAAATCTGTAATAGAGTTATATAAACCTGAGTATATTAAAGCATTGTTTCTTCTAGTTTGTTCGCTAGAGTTTTCTTTTAAATAAGCTCTAACACCATAACCTACTTCTGTATTGTTATACCCACCTCTAACTCTAGACTCTTCTATAATCCAGTTTTTATTACTAGTAGTCGCAGTTCTACCTGTTGCACTATTTCCCGAAGTAGGAAATAAAGGATAGTCAGAAATAGTTCCAGTAGGATTGTTTGGTATTCCAGGAAACAAAGGCACATCTTCAGCTAATCCACTAGTTGTAGCATTTATATTCTTTTTAAGTACAAAAGCATTGAAGAATTTTATTTTAGCCATATTATATAATCACTTGTTATATGTTAAATATTACATTAAATGTATTAGACAAAGTACTTAAACCGTTGCCGTTAGCATCTGTTAGTTTTAGCTTGTAACTACCATCTTGAGCTTGAGTAGTAGACTTTATAATCCTGCTTTGGTTAGAACCAGTATTTGGACTTACATATATTTCTGAATATAATAATCCTGTATTTGAGTTAACAACTGTTATGAATAATTGCTCTTTATTTCTAGTCGTGTCAGCTGAACCGTTAAGAAAACTAGAAGCAGACATAGTAAATAAATCTTGACCTCTATCTACTCTAGAAGGCGACGTAGGTGGTTGAACGGTAAAGCTAGGGACTACATTTTGTAATTGACAGTTATTTAACTGTACAGGAGCTTGACCTGTCCAGGCATCATTTCCAGAAGAATAAGTAGCTAAAAGATTAAAAGTGTAGTTTTCACTTGTGCTAGCGCTTGAATTAAATACAAATAAAGCATTAGTTTGTATTTTATATTTAGTAATGATACCTGTACTGTCAGTTAGTATTTGAAACTCATTTGACCTATTTGTTCCAGTGCCATCTAAAACACTGCTTATTGATAAAGTAGAAACTGCATTTATAACAACACCGCCAGCATCTACTAATTCAAAAAATAAAGTAGCATCAGACCCACTAGCATTGGCTTCCGTATGTATGTATTGTATGTTTTGACCTAGCGCCGTGTTGTTTCCAGCCGAGTCTTTTAGCCCCGTAGGTGTTGTGCCTACAACTTCATTATTAAAATCTGATATTAACCCAGATGTCGATGTTTCCCAGTATATGTCTAAAGCAGATTCAGTAGGTTTAGTTTCAAAAACACCTAATTCTTGCCAAGAGTTTTCAATACCAGCTTTACTTCCGTAAGTAGGAGTAGCACCTATTTGAAAATCTGTCTCTATTTTGGCTATAAATGGGTTTGATTGAGCATTAAAAAATATATCATAAAAATTAAATTTAACATTTGCACTAGTTGTAGCTGTAATATGATAAGGGTACCAAGGAGTTGGCACGGGCGTGCTCGCGTCGCTAGGAATATTTCCACCTGGAAAAAGCTTTCCTTTAGTAGTTGTCCAATCACCTAGTTCTCTAAAAGGTTCTATAGATACAACTTTTTCTCCTTGCTTGCTAACAGTTGATTGAGTGTTGTGTAGCGTGTTTAAAGAAGCTCTTGGATTAACCCTATTGTACAACAATACTTGGCTACCAAAAGTAGTATCATTTCCATTAACTTCGTTAAGTTCTCTTGGTATTTTATTTATGTTATCCCCAAACAAGTTTAATAAAGTTATACTATTTGTATTGCTAAATGAAGGCAAAAACTCGGTATTACCACCAGCATCTGCTGTAGGCAACGTGAAAGAAGTATTATCTTTTGTAAAACCTACTGTATTCCAAGTTAAGTCACCACCTAAAGCACCTGGAGTATACACGTTATAATAATCTTGTTCTTGTTGTTTTACGACTATTCTATAGCTATAATAACCTAATGGATTTGTTGCAGAATATAAGCCTGGATAGCCATCTTTTGAAAGCGTGTTTGGTACTTCACTTCTTAAATTAAACTCTATATAATTACCCCAAAAGCTAACACTATCAGATCCAAAGTTAGTATATGGAGCATATATTGTTGAATTTTTATTTCCAGAAGTAACTGTTGATTCGTTATTCAATAGCACATTAGAAGCCCTGCCATATCTATCTATTAAAACAACACCAACTTGGTAACTTCTATTTTGCTTTAAAGTATGTGTTGGAAACTCTGTTGTTAAATACTTGTTAGCTACATCATTGCTAGAAGATCCAGATGGATATGTCTTTTCATTATAGACTAAATCATAATTTAAATTATCTGGAGAGCTATGTTTATCTAAAAAATTTGCATAAACAACTCTATTGCTAATAATTTCTTGAGTTAAAGCTCTTATAGGAACTCTATCATGTACCCTTATAAGTTCTGCTTCAGGTAAAGTTTTAATAGCTTTACTAGATAAATAGTTATATTCGTAATTAGTTGAGCTTGATAATGTAGAAACATTAACATCTTCTATAACTCTAACAGCTTGTTCATCAGAGTTTTTTACTAATATCTGTATTTCTTCTACTTTTAACTTACTTTCAAGTTGATTACCATTATAAGGTAAAGTAACATTTAATTTGACTTGATCAACTCTATTTTCCATAAACTTAACATTACCAGACTTTAATGTTGAATTTTCGTCGCCATCAGCAAAATATCCAAACTGCTTAGGTGTAAAAGCTGCTTGAGTAAATGGAGCCATTAAAGAATATTCTCCATCGTCGTATTTAAATCTATAACTAAACTTAGAAAACTTGTCTTTCAATAGTCTATCATCTCCTTTATAAGTAGCATCGTAATCTGGATTACGCCTTTGTATTTTTATTTTATTATTAAGATTTAAGCTTAATCCTGTTTGTACAGTAACAGACTGTGCTGCTGCTGAAGTAGCTATGTAGCTTTGATCACTATCACCTATAGTAACTAAATCACCATTAGTAGCATCACCAAATAGATCTGGATTATCTCCAGATGATGTGTATGTTCCGACTAAAGTTATTACTCCAGTACCAGAATTATAATTTGTTCCAGTTGTTACTATATGAACTGGTAGATATTCTTCAGAGTTAGATATTAAAGTGCTTTTATTAGATGAGTCTAAAAAACTAAATGAATTTATTGGTGCAAATTTAGCAACTGAAATATGGTCTTCGTTGTAATAATAAGGCTCATTAGCTCCTGAGTTTTCGTAACTATCATTAAAAGCTTTTTGTATATTTATTTTTCTTGGCTGATTCCTATTGTCAGTCCAAAAAAGTAAATCTTCTAGCAAGTTTACATTAAGTATTGGATGTGTTTTTGAAAAATTAAGAAAATTACCGCCTAGTAAAGCCCTTGTTTCGTTTTTTAAAACGTCATACTGAATTATATAACAAGCTGCACCTTTAGCATTAAACGTTATATTAGGAGGGTTAGGTGGATTAGTAACAGATGTTGTAGTATCTCCAGGTGCAAAGTTGCTTAAATTATCATTTGAAGAGTCTGTATAATCTGTTAAAAACAAAAATATCTTATTACTAGTAGTATCTATAAAATACCCAATAATATCTAAACCGTTTAATACAACATCGCCATCAGAAGCAGAATATTTAGCAGTGTTTTTAGAATCTTCTAAATAACCTAAATTTACTTTTAAACTAGTAAGCTTTTTATTACCTAAAACATTTTCTAAAGCTCCAACGTCTGATCCTTCTGATCTACTAATACTAACATTCTGAGCGTCTCTATATTCACCATTAGGCACAAGTCTAGCGTCTAAGTCTTTATTCATCTTAGACTTCAAAAAAGTATTTTTAATTTCTGGCATACTTAATGTTTAATCCACTTAGCTTTATTTCTAAACACTTGTGATATTTCTTCTATTTTAATATTACTTAAACGTATCTTAGCATTCCTAAGAGCTGAAAATCTATCTCTTTTAAATCTTTGTACAATATATTCTGGAATACCTGATCTACCTGATAATATAGAGTAAGCTATGTGCATATACATTGCTTGTTCTGCCATCTTAGGTAGCTTCATATCAGCATCATAAGCTAAACTATCAGATATATACTCTAATATAATTAATTTACCTACTAATTCGTTTGAAAAAGAAAAAGTACCAGTTCTTTCATTTATAGTAAACATACCATTTACTTGAGCTTCTTCTGGTTGCAGTCCATATCTTTGCCCTAATAAAAACTCATTTCTAGGTACTCTATAATCATCAGGCTGGTTATTAGTTGTCAATGATCTATCTTTCCACCTAGTTTCAGTTTTTGACTGCTGTGCTAAATTATTTTCACCTTGAGCATCTTGAGTAGGTACACCGTCATCTGCTTGAATAGGTAGTTCTGTAGGATTAGAAGTAACTCTAGTTGGGTATATAATATGTTTAGCACCTGATTCATCTATCCAAGAACATTTAACGTAGTTAATGTAGTCTTGTGGTATTACTATTGACAAACTTGGTGGTATAGTTAACTCTTGTGATTTAATACTTTTTAATGTATCATAGCTAAATTCTTGTAAACCTCTTTTAGCATGGAACATTACATCAGTTCTTTTAACGCTTGGTATTAATTTACCAGCTCCAACATAAGCTACTAAAAAGTTATTAATAACATCACCTAGCTTTATATACTCATAGCTACCATAGTTATTATCTAAAGCAAATTGTAATAGTTTTATTTCTATAACATCTCCAGCTACGCTTACTCCAGTGTTTACTAAAGTAATAGAATTACCACTTACAGTATATTGTGTTGTAAAAGTTAATTCATTGTTGTTTTTTAATACTTTAAAATTAGCATTAGAAACACCAGCTAAAGCTACTACTAAATCAGTGTCTCCAGTCCAGTTAAATACTTGAGTTACTACTGGATTAGGTTGGGTAAATACTTGTTGACCAGAATAATACTGTGCGTTAGTTTCTGTTAATAGTCCCATTTATTATGATTTTTCGTTTACTTCTTCTTGTTGTACTCTTTGTGCAGCAACTTGTACAATTTGTGGATCTCTTATTACAACACCTTGGTATAACAATGTTTTTAATATTACTTCAGTTCTTTCAGAGTTGTGTAATTCAAAATTAGTTGTACCATATGTGCTACCTGAATTAAAATTAGCAGCTGTCAATGTTATAACTATTTGGCCACTTAATCCTGGTATAGCTGTAGGAGGTATTGCTAATATATCACCAACTACATAACCAGTTCCTCCAGCTGTAATATTTACTGTAAATACGTTTGAAGAAACTGAAACTGATATTTCTAAACCAGTTCCGCCAGGTGCAGAAACAGGTGTTAAAGCAAAGTTACCAGTACTAGCTGCTCCTTGAGTTAAAGCTATAGGACTTGTAGTATCATTAGCTGTTAATCCAGTTGTATTTGCCGAAGAAGTTAGTGTACCACTTCCTACATTTAATAAGTTAGCACCAAAAACTGTTGTATCGTGTATTAATTGGCCTAAACTACCTGGATAATAACCCCATCTAATATCTGTAGGTTTTTTAAGGTATTGCATTTTAATATCTGCAGCGTCGTTAATAGTATTTGGATAAACTATAACTTTATTATCTTCGTATAAATATATTGGAAATGATGTAGATGGCTTAGTTAGTGGTGATTTACTTATATTGTAATATTCACCTCTAGTAGTTCTTTGTATTTCTACTGGCATGCCACCGGTTGGTTCATATGTAAAAGAACCAAGTCTATACAGCTCAGAAGGAACTGTAAAAGGATTAGTACCTGCTATTGTTTTTTCATCAACAGGATTTGCTTGTACGTTTTCAGTTTTAAATTCTGCAATTTTTTCATCTGTAATAGCAACTCTATTAGCATAGTCCATATCACTTTGAGGAACACGTAGTTGTTGGTTTAAATCCTCAAAATAAGCTTCAAATATCTCTCTTTGTACTTGGCTACCTATCTTATTAAATTCATCAGGCGTCATATACCCTCTTTGTTCTTTATTTAAAATAAGTAATACAGTTTTATATACAGTATCTACGCTTATTGCCATTTT
>Ga0181413_1000411_pt1 | contig 13345 bp, 4 predicted proteins | sample 36SPOviralmetaG_FD_130111 | JGI IMG/M metagenome (GOLD analysis project Ga0181413, IMG submission 130111) | Marine viral communities from the oligotrophic San Pedro Time Series (SPOT) site, San Pedro Channel, CA, USA - 36 SPOT_SRF_2012-09-28 | ecosystem: Environmental > Aquatic > Marine > Strait... | reverse complement strand
TTCTACTACAGCATCAGTTATAGAGTTTACAGCGGTATCAAATGTAACCTTACTGCCTTGATCTGCAGACTCATCTAAAAACTTATTTACCTCAAGAGCAACACTAGACTCTACATCTTTAGAGCCAACACCATATTTCATGTGTTTAGCTTTCCCACTTTTAAACTGGCCTTTATTAACACCAGTAGATATATCATCTATAATAGCACTGCCTATTTCTTCTAAAGACATGTTCTCGAATTTGCTATCAACATTTTTAAGAACTTCTTTAGCATCAGTAGGTGTAATTAACCTGCTAACTCTACCTTTTAGTTTTCTAAGGAAACCTTCGTATTGTACTACATCAGGTCCTTTATCAAAAAACATATTAAGATTACCAGCCATTTGCGAGCCAAGACTTGTAACAAAAGCTTCTTCTATTATATTCTCTTGTAAAGCATCAGGTAATATTTTTAAATCTTTATTACCTTCTACAGCTGAGTTTATAATTTTATCAAATAAAACTTTAGAGGTTTCGTGATCATTCTTTCCGTGAGCCTCAACCCAAGCATCTACATCTTTTTGTATGTCTTCAGTAAATTCTGACTTATTACTTAAAACAGTCATAAAGATTTCATCACCACGTCTAGTGTATTGATTACCTTTTTCGTCTGTATAATTGTATAGAACTTCTTCAGAGTATCTATTTTTAATATCTCTAAATATTTTAGATCCTATAATTTTAGATACACCTCTTTGGAAAGATGGATTATCTTTCATCATTGCATAGTAAACGTGTGCGTACTCATGCATGATTATATTACCTGCATTAGATCCTGACTCTACTTGAACTGCAGAACCTAAAGCCATACCTAATACTGGCACTCCATGCTCATCCATAACCTCTCTAAGCAACAATAGTTGTTTAGTAGGAAACTTTTTAGAAGCAGCAGATATAATTGCACCTTCTAAAGCAGGGTTTATAGAAGCATAATATTGTAAAGCAGTTGGTTTGTTTGTCGCAACACCATCTGTACCTTTCATTTTTTTACCACCAGGAATAGTTCCGTAACCTTCCTTAAGTAATTTTTTAACACTTTCAGGTGCTTTTTGTTTTTGCTTTTTAGTAAAACCTTTAGCTAAACTCTTACCAAGATTTTGAGCAGCCTTAGCTACTTTAGCTGCAAATGTTACATCTGCGTCTTCTTTAGTTTCAGGTTTAGCTTTTTTATCGCTTGATTGTGCTTTCTTCGCTCCTTTTTCTTCTGCGCTATTGCTATCATCTTTTCCTGCCTCTTTGTTGTCTGTACTTTCTTTAGATTCGCCATCCTTTCTTTGTTTTACAAGTTCTCTAAGCGCATATTCGATGTCTTCGCGAGTAGCTGCCTCGTACTTCGTTCCTACAAGCTTTTCTATTTCAGAAATTAAATCCTCCTCACTCATGCTTTCAATAAGAGCATCTACCTCAGCGTTAACAGAGCCAATATTTTCATTTTTGATAGGAGTTTCTTTCTTATCTACAGACTCCTCAGTCTCAGCTTCAGTACTTTCTTGGGCTTCTCCAGTAACAGTTTTAATATAACTTAAAACATCTGCATCTGTAACCCCTTCAACTTTATAAACTCCATCCACAGAAATCTCTCCCTTGATGGCTTCTAGAATTTCTTCTGAGGTTTTACCTTCTTTAATAAGTTCTTGTATCTTTTTATCTACAGGTCTTACTGATTTTCTAAATGCATCTTGCTTCTTTTTGTCAGCAAATTTTTGCTTTACAAAATCTACAGCTTTACCAGCAAATGATTTAGCTTTAGAGATAATTCCTTTACTAGCCTCTTGAGCTTTCTCTACACCCTCTTCTACAGTATCAGCAACTTTCTGAACTTTATCTTCAGCCTCTTGCTTTTGACGTTCAGCTTTTTCTGTTTCACCTTGCTTAGTAAATTGCTCAAATTCTTCTTGAGTTAATCCGTCAGCAACCTCATTCGCTTCATCAATAGCGTATGAATCTTCCTTAATCCTTTCTTTTAAAGACTTAGACTCATTATCTAATTCAGCTTTTTGAGCGTCATTTAATTGATTATATTCTTCAGTTTCTTTAAAACTTTCTATTGCCGACAATCTTTTTTTGTCTGCTTTTTTAGCAACGCCTGATTGTTTTTTACCAGCTAATAATTTAGCTATAGAACGCTTGCCTTCTGCTATAGACATATTTACAGCATTCTTATTTCTATTGTATTCTGAATCAATTTTGCGAAGCTCTTTAGTAAGGGCATCGCCTTCTAAATTTTCATTAGCCTCTTGTATAGATTTAGATTTAAGAACATCAAGATTTCTTAAAGCCTGATTGTTTTGTAGTTCTTTAACTTTTATATTAAATAAAGCTTGCTGTCCTACCTCTGTAAGTTTATCTTGAAAAGGTAATTTAGCAGCAACCTCAGCATAAGATTCTATTGTTCTATCAAACTCTACTCTATCTTCAGCAGATATTTTATTAGCTGATTGTAGTTTATCAAGAAAGCCATTAAGACCATCTATTTGATCTTCTCTTACAGCTGCCTCTATAATCTCATTAGTTCTTACTTTCTTTTGTGCATCACTCATGTTTTCGTACATGTTGATGTCATCGTCAATAGAAATTCTCTTATTAGTTATTCGTCTACCGTTCTCTGCAACGCTATCCATAAATCCACCACGACCCCCCATAAGGAAACCAGCAGCAAACGAAACACCTAATGTTTTTCTGTTTTCATCTGACGTTAAAAAGTCTGTATAACTTACAAACTCTTTACCTTGTGCTTCAGCAAGATTTTTTTGCTGTATCCATTCTTCGTATGTTTCTTGGAACATTTCTTCAGTACCTTCAGCAGTACCTACTAAACCGCCTTTTACAGCATGACTCCTTAGTCTTTGACCAAATGTTTTTTGAATTACTTTAGCAGATTCAGCTCCACCTTTCATTCTATTAAATTGCTTAAATGCTCTACCAGACAATCCACCAAATTGAACCCCCCAAGAAAGACCGTTTAATGCAAACCATTTTGAATTATCTATAAATGTACCGTGTGCAGCTTCAGATGCTTCTTCTTCTGTAAGCCCCATGTCTAAAGCTCTATTATATACATCACCTGCAAGACCTGCACCTATTACCGCAGTAGTACCTACACCAGCACCTAAAAATTGAGCAATGTTATTTCCTGCTGCAGACAAAGCAATTTCACCCTCTGCGGTGGTCGCTAATGCACCCATTAAGCCTTCACCACCTATTGCAGCTTTAGCTCCTTCTACAGCCTTAGAACTACCTTTTGCTGCAGCTTTAGCTGTTGCTGCTGCTTGTCTAGTTTTCATTAATCTTTTAGCAGAGCCAAACATACCTCGCTTTGCTGCAGCTTTAGCTCCTGCAGTCATAAGACCACGAGCAACACTTGCGCCTTGAGCACCTGGTATAATCATTGATGCCATATATGGAAGAGTCTTAGCTACATCTGTAGCCCAAAACTCAACCTTAAACATGTCGTCTAATGTAAACTCATCAAGACCTGGAGATTGATGTACTTCTCCCCACTTTTGTAAAGCATCACCCCATTTATGGAATGATGGTAGTCTTTCTGTAACTTTAAGAAATGTATCTGATTTTGTAACCTCGTCTGGTAATATTGTCATTGCAGCATAGTCAATCATATTACCTATATCGTTAACAACGATACCTGTACCTGCAACTAAACTTTTACCAAACTTTTCTGCGTTACTTTCAAATATTAATTCAGGATCTACTCCTGTATCTGTAATAGCTTGTTGGTCTCTTTGAGATAGACCGCCTACTCCTGGATCTATTTGTTGTTCAACAGCAGATATAGCACCTTGCCGTGACATATCTTGCACATCTTGTTGAGATAACATTGGGTCTTGCCCAACTCCTTCTTGACCTAATTCTGTTTCTTGAGGTTTATCAGCATAGTCTAATAAACTGGCTTTACCTTGTGTACCAGATTGATTGCTACTTGCTTGGCTGATAAGATCGTTTAAATCTGCCATTCTTATATTTTAATTGTAGTTACTCCAAATTTCTGCTAATTTAAGAATTTCATTCTTATCCCCAATGTCTCCAAACATAGTATTCATAACATTATAAATAGTTATTGGATTCTTGCTTTCTATAGCATTCTGGAATTTTTTTCCATTACTATCTGTTGCTTTCATAAGGTTAGCCATAGCATTCATATATTTCTTAGAATTGCTAGCAAAATCTCCCCCTTGATTTTTAGCTGCTGTAGACGCAATAGAGTAAAGTATTCCTTTAGACTCTTCTGCGCCTTGCATTACATTAAACTGTGGAGCAAGATAGCTAGCTACAACATCCATTGTCGCGTCTTCACCGCCTTCACCACCAGTACCTTTATAAAAAGCATTACCATCTTTTTGTTGCTGTAATCTTATAGCGCTTAGGTTTTGCTCTAAATCTTGTTGTGGAGCTCCAGATATTTTAGATATAACTCTAGAACTTTCAGCAGATTCTTGCATCTTCTCTTCCATTCCAGTGTTATCCATAATTCTTTCCATAGACATAGTCTTAGGATCCATTTCTATCATAACCTGTTTATCCCACCATTTAAGTGAGTTGTCGTTTTGAAATGTAGCTACCATAGTAGGAACGTAAGTAACATTGTTACCCCATTCTTTTTGTAAAGACTGTATTAAATCTCTGTCTTTAGGATCACCCATAATTTGTTCTTTAATAGTACCATCAGGCAATCTAAATCTTGCTTTAGTAACCATGTGAGCTCCGTTGTACGTCATGTTGGTATGAGTATCATCTCCGTCTTGATCATCCATATAAACACCGTTTGCGTCAAACGCTCTTTTAACGTGTGTAAAATCAAACGTACCATCACCATTACTTTTCATAACATTACCAAATTGAAACTGAGCTTCTTTTAATATAGCGTCAGGAGCAGAATTAAATATTTCATAACCTGCTATTTGCATTTTACCTTTCTGCTCAGGGCCTCCTGCTCTAACTCCAAACTGTTGCATCATTGGTTGATTTGCAGCATTAGCAAGCATACCAGCAGCAGCGTTAGGACCTGTAGCTGTTTGATTAAATATATTTCTAACTCTAGCTGTAGCTGCTACTGGAGGTAACTCCTTAGTTCCAGTCATCTTTGCATCATAAGCACCTTTCACTCCCATATCTTCTTGAGCAAATTGCTTAAGAACTTTTTCTTTTCCATTTGGATCTCCAGGGTAATAATTTTCTGCTAAAGCTGTAAGCTTTGATTGATCAGCATCATCTTTTTCTAAAGCCCAATTATGAACTACTGAAGCGTATTGATTACTAAATATTTTATCAAAATCTGGTCGCTCTCCTTCATAGTAATCTGCAGCATCAACCGAGTTATACTTAGCTCTTAATCCACTAAGTTCAAAAGAATCTGTTTCACCTCTTAAATACGCAGCCTTATTTAATTGATCTCTTCTAGAGATTAAATCTTGCGTCTCTTTAGATGTAGACCAAGCGTCTAATTGAGCCATGTTAGTAGCAGAAGTAACGCCTTGCTGGTATTTATCACTTTGCTTTAAATTAGTCATAAGACTATCTCTAAAGTCTAATACTTTACCACTACTCATAGCTGTAGAGTATCTACCATTAAAAGACTTAATTAATCCTTTAAATTCTAATGTTTTTTCATCAAAGTAGTTATTCACATAATCTCTCATGTGAGGAATCTTTTGAACTTGCTTTAGGTAAGATTCCCTAGAAGCCTCTATAGCAGCCTGTTCTTGGCCAACCATTTGTGCGTTCTTAAAATCCATGTTTTCCTGCTGGAGCATTTCTTGATGCATTCGTGCTTCTTCTGCTCTTCTATTTCTTCTAGCTTCTGATGTACCTCTAAATACCTCAGTTAAAGCTTGCATTGCTCCGTAATCTATTGCCATAATATTTTAAAAATTTAAAGCTGAATTAAAATTAGCTATAGCGTTGTTTTTAATTTCGTTATCTTTTTTCTCTTTAGCTAACCTAGCCTTTTCAGACGGATCAACTGCTCCAATTAACCCACTATAATTTCCACCTAAAGCACCAAGTAATCCTTGATTTTGAGTTATCCAATCATTAGAATTTGCAGAATTTTCTACTTTTGTATTAATTACCTGCTCGTCTGCATTAAGAAGATTCGGAGCTACATAACTATCATCTCCAGGAAGAGTAAAGCTCGTTTGAACTTTTTCTCCAGTCTCAGGATCAACACCCATTTGTTGTTCAGTAGACCTGCCGTTAGAATCATTTTTATAACCCATATCCCGCATAAGCTTTTCAGTTTTAAGCTTATTATATCTATTAAGTTGGCGATTGCCTATGTTTTCGTTAACCATCGATAAGGCACTACCAGCTAAAGCAGCTCCAGCAGATTTAGTTGCCATGTCTTGCTCGAACTTTGCTTGATCATACTTAGATGTTCTAGCAGCTTCATACTGCTCATTAACCATCATCATCTTATCGTATTTCTCTTGATTCTGTCTTTGCATACTAGCATCAGCTACTGCAATATCCATTAATGCAGATTGACGTGCAACATCAAGACCTCCAAGTCCAGCCAAAAACTGAGCTCTGTTCCCTGCTGAACCTCGAACAATATTCTCTATACCTGTAGCATAAGATGAATCTAAATCATTATGAGCTTTAGCTAATTCAGAAGGGGTTAACCCTTGTTGTGCTAATCTCTTAGACTCTTCTAATCTCTGTTGGAATGCAGGACCTAATTTTGGATCTTTAGGGATGTCTACATCTTTTAATGCTTGACCTAACCCCATAGCTCCTGTAGCTAAACCTATAAGAGATGATAATCCTCCAATCTTATCCAAGAAAGATTCTTTACCTAATCCAGACGTATCGCCTCGTAAGTCAAAATATTTCTGATATTCTTCTCTAGTTCCTCCAGGATTGTCTTTCAACCAATTTTGATAGCCAGAATCTCCTTCACTTACTTCACTTGTAGCTCCTCTATTATCGTACTCTTCTCGAGTTCCGTTAGGATTTTTTATTTTCCAATCCTCAAAACTAAGATCAAGCTCTGGCGCTAAAGATAAATCAATCTCTTCTATTTCAAAATCATCTTCAACATCTGCATCTTCATCTACAGCTATTTCTACTTCCTTTTCCTGCTCTATAACCTCTTGAGCGTCAGATATTATAGAAGCGGTACTTTGATCTGCTGATTGATCAAAAAATAAAGAAGGCGCAAACTGTCTAGCATGTTGATCTCTCCATTCCTCATAACCATCTAGATTAATTTTACCTTTTTTACCTGGTTCATCCCAAAACTCTACATCACCTTCTTCACCACCTAAAATACCACCTTTCCCTGTTGGAGTTCTTACTTCTTTTTCTACTTCAGGTAACGCATAACCCAACTCTGGTATTCCAGTAAATTCTGCAAAACGACCTGACGTATTAGAATTGTCTTCCAAAACATCTTCTAATAAAGAATCTATTTTTTGAGTACCACCAATAGACTCTTGAAATTCTTTATCTTGAGTTAACTCAAAAACATAAGCAGACTGAGCTCTAGCTATACCTAAGATTTCTGGATTGTTTAAATCTAAATCATTCCAACCCATTCTTTCAGCAATAATCCCTGAAACAATTTTCCCCCTACTCGCATCCTTAAGAAGCGGTAAAGTCTTTCCGTCCTTCTCGTACTGAGCCTTCATATCCTTATCGAACTTACCAGACTTCATGTCTGCATGTATGTCTTTAAGGATATTTTCTAGCTTAGTTTTAATTTCAAATTTATTATTATCTTCTAAGCTAGCAAATGCACTAGACTGTTCTCTATGGAGAGCTACAGTCTTATCCATTTTAGTTATTCTTTCTATTTCTCTTTTTTCTTTTGGAGAAAGATTATCTTTCGCTTGTTCTTCTGTAGGAGCAGTAGCGCCTTTATAATACTGAGACACTCCATCTTTAGATATTAAACCAGACGATTGTAGGTTTTTATATTGATTAGGATCTTCAGTTTGCATCTGATGATGCGATATAACAGCTAAAGAGTCAGAAGCTAAAGAATCTAATCTAGCGTTTAAATCTATACCTTTTTTTGAAAGATTATCTAAAAAATTTTGATCATAACCATCTGCAGCATAAACACCTAAAGCTTCTTCTACAGTTTTATTTTTATATGGAGCCCAGGTTTTTACTACACCCCAAAAATTATCAGCAGCCTTTAATCCATCTGAATCATTTTCAAACTTTATAAACCAACCACCATCAGAAGCTTTAGTGCCTTTAGTATAAGGTATACCCTCCTTGTCAAGCCATTTAGTAAAATCAGTTGGCTTACCATCAGGTCTATAACCTTTTATGTTACCTGGGTTTTTATTCCACGTTCCGTGTGTTACTCCTTTTGGTCTAGTTCCTGTACTCATAACTATCTTAACTATATTTGTTTGTAAAATTATCTATATCTGCAAATCCATAAGTGTTTTTTAAAGAATCACTTACCTTCTTTTTATATCGATTATCAAGTATAGAGCTTGCCATAGCATTATTACTCGCAACAGATTCATTTGTAGTAATAGCTTTATTTTTCTTTTCTAATTTATCTTGTGCTGTTTGTTCTTTATCACCCTTCCAAGCTCCAGCAGCACCCATAACAAGACCTCCAACAATAGCTCCTGGTACGCCACCAACTTTTGCTCCTGCAGAAGCTCCTTGTAAAGCACCAGTTAAACCGCCTTTTAAAGCTAAATTTTTATTTAATGGATTCTTGTCTCCTCCAAACTTACTTGCAACACTTAATGCTGTTCCTGCAATTCCAGCAATATTTGAAGCTTTTAACGCATCTTGCTCGTTAATTTTACTAAATATTTGATCGTCAGAAAGTTCTGGATTTGCTAACTTTAAAGCATCAAATCTAGACTGTTTTTTATCACTTAAAGTAAAAGCTTGATCATTAGATGTTTCATCACCCAAATCTCTTTGGTAAGAATTTACAATATTGTATAACCCTAATGCATTTTCCATATTTATCTTGATTGTCTATATCTTGTGTTTACTGCAAATATATTGAATTTTTTATCATTACTTGCATCTATGCTGCTTGACGCTTCAACTTGATTATAATTTATAGTATGTTTTAACCAAGTTCCTCTAGCTCTATCAGTGTTTGCACCTCTTAAAGAAACTCTATGAATACCTTCTCTAATTCTTTCGTTAGATCCAGCCGTTGCATTAGTACCAATAGAATCAGATAAAGTATGTGATGTAAATGAACTTGCTGTATCAGATATTATCTCTGATGTATCAAATATTTTACTTACTGCAGCATTATCATTTACTACAAATCCCACATTAAAATGCTGATATACATCTGAGTTAAATAAATATATAGAGTCGTTTGAGTTTGTTGCAGTTTCATGACTTACTCCAAACAGTCTATTATTATATGATATATATTTCTTAAAAAATATAGAGCTTGCAGTTGTATCATCGCTTCTTAACTGTAAAGTACTAATCAGCTTTCCATCTAAGTCTGATATTATAAAGCTATTTTTTGCATTACTACTATCAACTATAGTAAAATAACACTCTCTAAACTCACTATCATAACCTGTAAACAAACCTTGAGTTAGACTACCTAAGTTATTATTTTCAGAAGATAATATAGTTTTATCTTTAGTTAATCCTACTATGTGATTTTTATAAGAGTTAGTTAAAGATATTGGATTGACACCTTTTTCAGAAAGCTTTAATATTTCACTTTTTTCTTTATCTAAAAAATAAGCACCTGTAGGAGTAGTTATTGATTTGTTGTAATATCTAGAGCCGTATTGGGTAGTTAGATAATCGTATCTTTCCATCACTGTTCCAGTACCAGAAACTATTTGTATATCTGCAGCAGCGCCCTCTCCTTGAATTAAAACTCTAGGGTTTATAGATATTAAACTAACACCGTTTGATTGTATGCTATATAAATTATTTCTATAATTTAAAATATCTACAATTTCACCTTGGTTTAAAGGCAACTCTATAAAATCATTAGAAAGAAAAGAGCTCCAAGCATCTTGTGGTTCACCAGCAATTTTTACCTGAGAAGCTACTATTTTATTTTTAAATCGATTGTTAGAATTAAAACCTGAAGGTTGTTGTACATAACCTTTTGTATTTATAGCCTGATGATAAGCAAAATTATATTGATATGAATCTTCCTGCGTTGTTACTGCAGTTAGACTACTTCCATAATAAGATCCAGATCTATAACCTAAATTGTAAGGACTTTCTAAAGGAATAGCTATTCCAAAAGATTGTACATTATTTGAACTAGACTCTTTAAATGTAGATAAGCTAGTATACATGTCACAAAAAGTATCTCCTCCACCTATATTAATAGTAGAAACTTGCGAGCTAAAACTACTAACTGGAGTGAACTCAGAGCAAGAAATATATCTAGTATTTTGTAATGCAGTATTCCCTGAACCTCCGTATTGTTCAAAGTTTGTTCCACCACTTCCATTGTCAGTATTTCTAACTAAATCAACAACCCATTTACCTTTACTCCATCCAACTGTAGGATAGTCATCACTGCCGATAGGACTAGTATAATCCCAATCAACATTATCATCATCACCTATAAGGATTCTATTTCCTGTATTTGTATTTTTAAATGCACCACAATTTACCCAATTTCCATCTATCGATATTAAAAGTTTAGTAGATGAACCTATTATATCATTACCTCTTAAAGGTCCGTTACCTTTTACACCTAAAGAATATATTGAAGATTCGTCTGTCGGATCTCCATCTCCATCCATTGCTGCTTTATTTATAAAATTAGCACTCCATCCTGTATCTGTAGAACTAACAATTTCACCGTTAACTACTGTTTTTACATATACAGTATTTATAACTATTTCATTTATTTGTGTTCCATCGTGACTAGATCCAAGCTGATTTAAAGAAACAGCTACATTAGCAAATTGAGCATTATCTCCTGAATATGCAGTAAATTCTGTAAAATCACTACTAAATTTTACTGGACTGTATTTGTAAAGACCTGAATGTATGCCGTTAGGTAATGCACTGTCTGTTTGAGATAAACCATCGTAAATAATAATACCTCTTTCTTGATAATTACCTACAGAACCTCTTGCAACCATAAGGTAAGACGGCTGTATTTTATACCCACTAGAAAGTAAATAATTTTTACCACCTATTGTTACGTCTGGAGTATCTAATAACATTCCAGAATTACCTGAAGTTAATTGATTTCTAAGCTGTGATTGATGCCCTGAAGCAAAACCTGTTACTGCACCGTTTTGATCACCACTTATATAAAGTCTTGTATTTGGCAGCCATCCAACACCATAAAGATCATTAATAGTAGAACTAGTGTTTGTACTATCATACTTAAATACATCGCTAGCTAATCCTTGAGTTATCATTACTTTATCCTCATCAGAGACTTCTGCCCTAACTATTCTATAACCTGAAATTATACTTGTTATAGAGCTTGGCAATCTAACATCTATTCTCGGTATTAAAGCATGTGCTGTTACAGTTCTATATTCTGCACCTCCAGAATCTGAATCTGGCATACTAAATGGTGCCCAATTATTAGGAGCGTTATTTGATGTGTTATTGGCTTCCTCATTACTACCAGCAGCATTTAATTTCCAATAATTTGGATCATTACCATCTGGCATTTTCACATCACCTATATGATACACAAAACTTTCTAATCCATTTTTATCAATTAATATAATACCAAACCTGTAACACTCTCCTCTTCTAAAGCTTCTAAATTCATTATCCCACTTTGGATTTATAGGTCCTTTTACTGAGTTTAAATAATTTGCATCTGTTGCGCTTACTTTAAATGGAACATTATAATACCTATCCTGATTACTTGTAACCTCTTTTTCTGTTGTTGCAAAATCAGCCTCAGAATTAGTAGCATGCTCGTCTATAGGGTAGCTTACATGTTGAAACGTTATTCTAAATCCGTCATTATCACTATTAGTGTAACCAGGAGTTTCAGCCCCCAATATATACCTAGGACTACCAGAAGTGTGATAATTTTTTGGAATAAATTTATAAAAACTAGTAGCGTCTAGTTCAGGGCTTGTAAGATTGTAACATTTTTTATGTCTATGCTCATTAAATCCAGCAGCACCAGTTTGAGCAGAAAAACTACTATGAGATCCACTACTCCATACAGCTTTATATGATTTCACCTTATAAGTATCTAATAAAGACGTTAGATCATCAATAGATTTATATGTAGCACTTAATTTTGAGTGATCTAAATTAGAAGCATAAAGCCTATTCTCTTTTTGAGCTAAAGACTTACATGTATCCCAAACATTGTTTTTAATTAAAACATCAGCAATACCACCTTCAACTAAAGTTTTAGTTTCAAAACCACTATGAACAAATTCATGTGTTGTACCAGCTATTTCTGCTCTTTCAATAATATGTATAGTGTTTATATTAGCTGCAACAAAATGAATTTGAGCAACCTCTATATTGGTATAGTTAGTTGGTATACCAGTAATACTTACTTTAATTGTATGAGAAGAAACATCTGATCCTGTACCTCCTTTAATTGTTAAACTATCATTTCCTACTACATCGTTTATAGGCACATTAATAGCTCTTGACATTGGAGACCAATCTGAATAATTAGATTGATTTTCTGTGTAAAACCTGTAAACATAACTGTAAGATCCGCAAAGTAAATTACCACCACCATCTGTAAAGTTAGATATTGAAGCTGAGGCCATAATATTAGGCTTAAACACTTCAAAATCAGATACAGATAACGAGCTTATATCTTCTTTCACATTTATAGATTTAAAAACTGTAAGCCCATCAGTACAATATATGCGATGTATATTTTCTGACTCAACTATAGACTCCATCTCTATTTCACCAGCATTATCGCTAAACAATCCTGCTCCAGCCCAAAGATGAGAATTTAAAGCACCATCAATACTTAAATCACCTTGACTATCAATTGTGTATTTTCTTATTTTCCAATTCTTACCAGAACTAGTTAGCTGACCCTCTATAGTTATGACGTAATCATCAACTATTACAGCTCCGTGTATAACATACCTACCTGTATTAGACGCAAAAGCAGGTTGCCCATCAATAAGAGCGGTGTTTAAGTCCCATTCTAATTTAGGCCCTTGTATGTTTTCTAATGAATACGAGTTATCACCATTAGTTATAACTCTAATATTTAACCCTGTAAAGTACGTGTCTTTTGGTTGGTATCCAGGATCTAAATCCGTTACCATTCCACCACCAAAAGTATTTGGTTTAGACTGCTCCGCCATCTTCTCTTTCTGGTATTAAAGTGTTCCAATA
>Ga0181413_1000410_pt1 | contig 13391 bp, 9 predicted proteins | sample 36SPOviralmetaG_FD_130111 | JGI IMG/M metagenome (GOLD analysis project Ga0181413, IMG submission 130111) | Marine viral communities from the oligotrophic San Pedro Time Series (SPOT) site, San Pedro Channel, CA, USA - 36 SPOT_SRF_2012-09-28 | ecosystem: Environmental > Aquatic > Marine > Strait... | reverse complement strand
TAAACTAAATAAATTAATGTTAATCAATTAAATAAATTCAACATTAAAGTTAAATTAATGTGTGGAATAGCTGGAATTTATAACTTTGACCAGTCAAAGATTGACCCAGAAATAACAAATTCAATCAAAGACTCTTTGGAACATAGAGGTCCTGATTTTTCAAAAATAGAGTATATAGATAACAAAGTAGTTCTAATCCATACTCGACTAGCAATTATTGATTTAGATCAACGTTCAAATCAACCAATGGTTTCAAAAGATAAAAGATATTCGATAGTATTTAATGGAGAAATTTATAACTTTAAAGAGATTCGAAAAACTCTTGAGGCAAAAGGTGTAAATTTTTATACAGATGGTGACACGGAGGTGCTCCTTGAGGGCTATATACATTTTGGTAGTGATGTCCTGCAGTTACTTAGAGGCCAGTTTTCTTTTGCAATTTATGACTCTAAAGAAAAATCATTTTTTCTAGCAAGAGATAGAGTAGGCATAAAGCCTCTTTATTTTGCCCTTAATAACAATAAATTTATATTTAGTTCAGAACTAAAGGCTATAGAAAAATCAAATTTATTTCCTTTCAGTGCTGATTTTGATTCATATGTTGCTTATCTTAGACACTTAGCAGTTCCGACTTATAGAACAGGTAATAAAAATATTTCCAAATTAGAGCCTGGACAGTTTTTATATTTAGATAAAAATAAAAATATCTCAAAATATAAATATTGGGACCCATTTTGCATTGAAGAGGATGAGAGTATTACAGAACAAGAAGCAATTTCAAAAGTTGAGGAACTATTAATTGAATCTGTAAACTATAGAAAAGTCAGCGATGTAGAAGTTGGATTGTTTTTGTCAGGAGGTTTAGATTCATCATTAATTGGTAAATTAATGAGTAAAAATACCAATTCTAATGTTAAAGGTTTTAATATTGACTACGAAGAACACTTTGAAGGATATCAAGGTGAAGTCGAAGAAGCTAGATTTGCCGCTAAAAATATAGGAGTAAATCTAGTAGAGGATAAAATTCAATATTCTGACTTTAAAAAAATAATTGATAATTATTCCTTCTATCAAGATGATTTAGTTGGTGATGAAGTAGGGATCCCGCTTTATTTTTTAGGGAAATCATCAAAAAAAAATGGAATTAAAGTTGTACAAGTAGGCGAAGGTGCAGATGAATTGTTTTACGGTTATGATCATTGGCTAAGATTTATGAAATTAAATCGATATATAAAACCAATTACAAAATCTAGCTCAATTAATATTCAATTTAAAAACCATAGAACTAATATGCTTTCAAATATTCTTTTAAATAGAACCTCATTCGCTGGAGGAGCTTTAGGTTTCAATTTACCAGAGATTGACGATTTATTAGTTAATGGAATTACTAATGATTTTGAACTTATAAATTATGTTGATAATAAATGGGATGACTATTTTTCAAATAAAAATTCAAAACTTTCAAAGTGGATGACTCTTATAGACTTGCAAATCAGGTTACCAGAGTTACTTTTAATGAGGATGGATAAATTAGTTATGCAGTCCTCTATAGAAGCTCGAGTACCATTCTTAGATCACAAATTGATTGAATATATATTGACAATTCCTGAAAAAATTATTTTTGATAAGAAAACTACTAAACCTTTACTTAAACATGTTGCAAACAAACATATTCCACAAAAAATATATAGCAGAACTAAACAGGGTTTTAGAGCACCTGTAGGTGAATGGATAAAAAAAGATCAAGAATATTTTTATGATTCCATAAGAAGTTTTAACTCTTCTACAAATTTGTTCAAATCTAAATCTTTAGAGAAGATTATTTCCGGTAGGGATTATCAAAAAAAGTGGTATCTATCAAACCTTGCAAAATGGCATTTAAGTAGGAGTATAGGTTGATAAAAAATTGGAAAAGAAATACAGTTTATATTTCACTAATGCAATTCACTTTATTAGTTGTAAATTTTTTCTTAATTACGATTATAAGTCGAGAGTATGGTGCAGAAACATACGGTGAATACGCCTCTTCTAAGAGTTTATCAGTTTTGATAGGTACAGCTACTGTGTTGTCTTTGGCGCTTGTAGTTACAAAGATTTTGGCCAAAAATAAAGAAAATTCAAAACTTATGTTTTCTAATTCATATTATTTAATCATAAGAAATTTCGTTGTTGCATTAATAATATTATTTCCATTAACTTTCTTATTCCAAAGGGATTTTTCTATGACTGCATTATTTCTTTTAGGGTTTGTATTTAATGAGATGATTCACGTAGCACTTGCATATTTTCAAGCAAGAGGAGATTTTGTAACTAGCTCAAAGCAAATATTTGCAAGAACCTTACTTTACGGAATAGGTGCTTGGACAATTGTTTATCAAGGGTTTTCAATCACTGTACTAATTTCATTTCAAGTTTTTATGTTATTTTCATTTTTTATATTTGCACATATATCTATTCCTAAGAGTGATAAATTGTTTGAAACTAGACCAAATAAGCCAATTACAGAAAATTTACAGGATTCTGGGAAAAAAATGGTACTTACTACATTCTCGAGTGCATTGATTTCAGAGCTCGATATTGTATTACTTGGGTTATTTTATTTTGGACCAGCACTAGGTGTATTGGCGTGGTCTAGGAGAATTTTAGAGATTATATTTCAACTTTTAGCTGCAAGTCTAGATATATTATTTCCAGAACTTTCAAGGTTAAACGATAAGTTCGAGATTCAAAATATAAGAAGAAGACTCAGAAAAATGTGTTTGTTAACATTTACTATTCCAATTATTTTTTATTTTTCTAAAGATATAGTGGGAAATATTATTGTTTCTCTACTTGGTGATACATTTTCGGAAGTAGCCTTACAAACATCTATGATTTTATTTTGTTTACCATTAATGGTTTGGTCACGAATAAATATAATCTTTTCGCGTGCACTAGGTTTTGAAATAAATATAACTAAAATTATAATTTCTAGTTCGTTGTTGTCTTATTTTGTCTACTTTCTTTTTCATAGTTTTAGTATCAGTAATCCTGCAATTCTATCAATATTAGTTTCGCAAATAATCATTTCTTTTCTAACTTCATATAGTTTTAGGAGTTCTTATGTTTAAACTCTTATTAAAAAGATTGAAATATAAAATTAAAAATATTTTTGCTGAAAATATATATATTCCGTCAAATTTTAAAACTTTTGAATATAATTTTCCGAATTATTACAAACCACTTTTAGAATACCTATCATCAAATCAAAATATTGAAATTGATAGTTCTATCAAGATATTTGGAAAAAAAACCGAGCAGCTAATATTTTCAAAAGATATTTTTAATAATGTTGATTTTAAATTTCATGATAAAGTCATACCAGCCTATTTTAATAAAGGAGATGTAAAGGTTCCTTATGAAGCTTCAAGATTACAATTTTTACAAAAATTTGATTTATTATCAATTTTAAATAAATTTAATATTCAAGATATTTCTCTTGATGTAAATGACTTCCCATTAATTTATTGGAATAGTCCAATGGATGTAGCTATAAGAAATATAAATCTTATTCTTCACAGAAATTTTTTGGAAAATAATAAATTAAATGCAAAAATACTTGGAAATAACAAAGATTTAATAGACACGTATATTAGTCAACATTATCAATTTATAATTAACAATGTTGAAAATGATGGAAATGTTGTTGGAAATCATTATTTGGTTGAATTGAGTTCGATACTTCTAACAATTGCAACATATAAATTTGAAGATTCCGAAAATGAATTCGATTTTTACTTAAATGAATTAATTAATCAGCTTAATTTACAATTTTATGATGAAGGAACAAATTTTGAAGGATCATCGCACTATTCTGCCCTTGCTACAGAGGCTTTGTTAATATGCAAACTTGCAATTGAAGAACTTGACTTTAATTCTCCTGTATTGGAAACCATTGAAAAGATTATTTTAGCAAATAAAAACTTTTTAAGTTTATTAACAATCAACGGTGAGTTATCTCAAATTGGGGATAATGACTCTGGTAGATTATTTTATTTTTACTTTGATGAAGACAATCCCCTAAGAATGAATTGGCTCTTTGATATGATAAATTATTTTTACAGTGGCAAATCAAAAACTTTTTTACCAAATGGTTCAATCGAAGACAGTTTTTCAACAGTTGACATCACTTCTTATCTCAAAGAGCCTAATTTAATTAAAAGCGAAGTTGAACATCCGCCAATAAAAGTATTTCGAAATGAGTTTGATCTCTATTCTTTTAGAGAATTTGGAATATATATCTGGCGTAATCAAGAAGGTTCGGAGTATCTGAGCATTAGGTGTGGCCGTTTAGGTCAAAATGGGGTTGGCGGACACTCTCATTACGATCAATTATCGATTGAATGTTTTACTAACGGTACTTGGTATGCAAGAGATCCAGGCACTGGTACCTATACTGATAATATAGACCTCAGAAACAAATTTAGATCTGCTGATTATCACTGGGGCCCTAAATCTAATATTAAATATCCTAAACTTGATGAATTTGACTGTTTTAAATTAAGAATTAACGATGGTGAAGCTCTACATCATGATAAATATAATTTCTTAGGTTCGGCTGTTTTTGAGGAAAATAAAATTTTTCGCACAATTTCTATTAATGATGGAATAGTAACCATTAAAGATTTTTCTAAAGATTGTGAATTAGAAGCTTATACTTCATGGGGAGAGAAAAATTATGGTACTAAAGTACAGTTTTCTGAAGGATATAAGAGGATAAATTGAATCTAAAGTATTCAAACATACTTGGCTTCTCTTTCCTTTCTTTTTTTATTTTTGAAGGACTTGATGCATACTCAGTAAACAATATTCCCATATATTGGATTGGAGCATCCCTATTCATAGCAATTTTTGTATTACTATTTGTGAGTGGTTTTAGAGCCTCAGTAAATAAAATTACGTCAATAAGAAATTGGACTATCTATGTAATTTTAGTAACTATAGTTCAGTCTTTATTTAACGATCTTGTTCTACCAAAATATGCGAGCACAACATATTTTCAGTACATTAGCCTGAGATTAATTAAGATAATTCTTTTCTTAATAATTCTTTACACACTTAACTATTTATTAAGTACTTATAGTTTCGAAACAGTTTTGAAGTATTTTCTAATATCTAGTTTGATAATATCTTCACTTTCTTTAATAAGTTACTTCTCTTATATATTTGGATATCCTGATTTTCCTAGAACAAGATCAGGCTCAGGTGGATGGACTCAGCCAATTGCTAGGGCTTGTAATATATTAAGAAATTATGGAACATTTAGAGAACCAAGCTTTTTAGCAATTTGGACTGTTCCATTTTTGCCATATTTTTTCTACATAGGTAAAAAGAACAAAATTTGGTATTTTTTAGCTTTGATTCCCATATTAAGTGTAGTACTGAGTAGAAGCCTTACGGGTTTTGTTGCACTGCTTGTATCTTCTGTATTAGTCCTGCTAGCATTCTTTATTTTTTATAAAAGAATCGAAATAAACATTGCTTTAATGATGTCTCTATTTATTTTTGTGGTTTTTATTTCAAATTCTCTTTCTTATCAATTCCCACCAGATCAAGATTTATGTGAATCTAAGATTACTAGTTGTGTATGTGAAGCTGAAGACACTTTAGATGAATTAAAAAATTCACAAAATGTTTCAGAAGCTACTTTTGGAAGGTTTAAAGAAATTACCTCTTTAGGTTTAGATGCTTTTGGAAACACAGCCTTTCTAATTGAATTTATTCAGGATAATGGATTTTCGGTATTTGGAAATGGTTTTGGATATTCTAATATCATTTACTCATACGCAGCTGACGAAGCAAGTAAAAAGAGCATTGATGAAAAAATCGTTTATAGAAATCCTGGACAAGTAGTTTCTTTTAATAATCTTTATGCGAATGTTCTTCTATCATCTGGGCTTTTAGGTTTATTATGGTTTTTGTACATAATCATTACTTATTTACGAAAACTGTTCTTTACAACAAAACCTCTTCAGCCATATATTTTAACTAGCTTAATATCGATATTGTTTATGTATTCATACCAAGCAGAAGAGCTTGCAACACATTTGGCTATTTCAATAACATTTATTATTAATTTGAGTAGAAATGAATAAACAAAAAATTTTACTAGTATCTCATCAATTTTTGCCACATTTAAGTCCAAGAACTACTCGTTGGAAAACCTTAGTAGATAAATTAATTGAGACAGGTAATGAAGTAACGATATTAACTGGGACTGCTCCAAATGAATCTGTTGAAAATTATGATATTTTATATTTTGGAAATAAAAAAATATCTACGACTATGAATTCAATTAGAAAAGATTCTAACAATATTGATAATCCCTCTATAAAAAAATTAATATATAACTTCCTAAAAAAATTTTATAGGTTTTTATTTAAAAACTTTGCATGGCCAGATTATGCAATGTTTTGGATTTTTACTATCTACAGAAATAAAACAAAAATTTCAAAAGATTATGATTTTATAGTATCTGTTAGCCTACCTTTTACTTCACATGTTTGCGCCTCAATTCTTGTTAAAGAATTAAAAGCTCAGTGGATAATGGATATAGGCGATCCCTTTAGTTTAAAGTTTCAATCACCAGAAAATAATACAATACTCTATTCATTTCTTAATAGGTTTATAGAAAATAAATATTACCATAAGGCAGATCAAATATTTTTTACCCATAAGGAAGTTTTAGATTTTCACCAAAAAAAATTTCATATCGAAAATTCAAAATTACAAATAGGTCATCCAATTTTTGAAATAAAAAATGAGAATATTTTATCTTCAAATGAATATGACTATTCCAAACTTCCAATCAACATTGGTTATTTTGGAATTTTCACAGATAAAATTAGAGAACCCTTTAACTATATAAACAATATTGCAAATAAATTAGACGATGAATTCCATCACCACTGGTATATAAATGAAGAATCTAAAAAATATTTTACCTCTGTTTTTAACCAAGATACACATTTTTTTGAGCAGCTAATTCCCAGAGAGCAAGCTATAAAAAAAATGATAAATAACTTTCACCTTTTACTTTCAATAGGAAATACGAATAAATACCAACTTCCAAGTAAGGTAATTGAATATATATCTTTAGGCAAGCCAGTTATACATTATGCTGAAATACCCACTGATCCTATGTATCGTTTTGAGAATCAATTTGATAATTTAAAGATTATCAACAAAGAAACTGAACTAAATGATATTAATAATTATTTAAAAAGGTTTCATAATCATATTTTTGAATTTAACTATGATAATTTTGTTAATAATTTTAGTCCGGACGCAATAATCAAAAAATTAAATTAAATCCCAATTCTCGGAATAAACTGGTACTTCTAATTTTTCCGGTGAAGTTACATCATTAGCCTTCATGCATGCTTCAAATGCTGAATCTATATTACTTAAAGTATATTTAAATATATTATCATTTTCTAAAGGTATATAATTCTCATCAGGAACTACAACCTTTAATCCACTTTCTAATGCTTCATATATTGGAAGACCGACTGTTTCGTATTTGCTTGTATGTACGTAGCAACGATTGTTTTTAAATATACTTAAAACTTCTTCATTTTTAATGTTTTCAAAATAATTCACATTGCTGTTGGTACCAATTTTATTAAATAATTTTTGTGATTTGGGAGTAGAACATATTACATCAACTGTATTATTTTTTTTGCGAGTTCTAAAATTAATTTAATTAAAAAATTAGGATTTTTGTTTTTCACATCATCGAATATTACAACAAATCCTTCATTTTTTGATTGCTCTACCATTTTGATTAAAGTGTTACCGATTATTTTCTTCTTAAATGAGTATGGAATTAAATCAGAAACATGTTTTTGCTGAACAATTATTTCATCTGAAATCCGAAAGCTATACAAATATAACAATTTGAGTATAAAATTTCTTAAAGACGAATAAGGGCTTACCAAAGGCAGTATGTTTTGAATAAATGTATATGAATAATTTTTTGTTTTAAATCCAAAATTACCAAGGTGAATTATCTTATCATAACTGTTAATCTTCTCAAGATTTTGTTTGTTTATTAAAATATTTAATATTGGATGAGTGAAACGTGGATAATTTATATATAATTTTTTAATTCCATTTAAATGATTTTCTAATTCATGATTGTCATACAGTAAAAAAAAATCAACATTATCAACTTCATTTATTAAATTTTTTAATATAGTAATACCGCCTTTGGATTTTACTCCACAGGCATTTAATACAATTTTTTCCATTGATTCAATAATAGTTAAGAATTTGGTTATTAATACCTACTAATATAGTAAACGTGACTAAAACAAAATATGATACTGCAATGATTGTGGGAGCAAGGCCCAATTTTGTGAAAGTAGCTCCCTTATTAAGTTATTACGAAGAAAATAACCACAATGTATTATTCATTCATACCGGTCAACATTGGGACAAAAATATGTCAGAAGATATTTTTCGGGACATAGGATTAAGATCACCAGATATAAATCTAAACATTCAAGCAGATTCAATGAATAAACAATTAGGTGGAATTATTACCGAATTAGATAACTTCATAAATAGTGAAACTACTAAGAGTTTATTTGTTTTTGGAGACGTTACTTCAACACTTGCTGGAGCAGTTGTTGCAAAAAATAATGGAATTGAATCATATCATGTTGAAGCTGGGTTACGCTCAAAAAATCTTCATGCACCGGAGGAAAGAAATAGAATCATGGTTGATTCAATTTGTGACAAGTTATTTACACCATCTAAAGACGCTATTGATAATCTTTTAAAAGAAAATATTATCTCAGATAAAATTTCAAACGTTGGAAATATAATGATAGACACATTGGTTAAAAATCAGGATGTTATTACATCAAAAGATAATTTCAATCCGAAAGAATTTAACATAGATAAAGAATATTTTGTTTTAACTATTCATAGGCCAATAAATCTAACAGACCAAAATCTTTCGATTATATTTGACGGACTTAAATATTATGCAGATGATTATGATATCGTAATACCGGCTCATCCCCGGCTAAAAAAGTTTATTGAACAAAATGATATTAACACTTCAAGTTTTAAGATTATAAATCCACAACCATATATTAAGTTTTTGGGCCTAGTCTATAATTCATCCCTCTGCCTTACTGATTCTGGAGGACTTCAAGAAGAAACTACTTATTTAAATAAAAAATGTATTACGTTGCGAGAAGAAACTGAAAGACCCATAACCGTAGATTTAGGTACAAATAAAGTGATTGGGGTTAATAAAAATATTATTGATGAAATTAATAACTCTTTAAATACTAAACTTCAAATTTATGAAGGAATTGACCTTTGGGATGGTAAAACATCTGAAAGAATTTACCAGGAGTTAAATTGAGTAATTTTAATTATGATCTTGGAGTTGTTGGCCTTGGCTATGTAGGTTTGCCTCTAGCTGTTGTATCTGCCAATTCAGGATTGAATGTTATAGGTTATGATGTAAGCCCGGAAAGGGTAAAGGAAATTAATAGTGGAGTATCTCCAATTGAAGACATTTCCGATAAAGAGCTATCAAAAGCCTTAAATAGTTTCGATGCAACAGGTGATCCAGCACTCTTATCTCAATGTCAACATATTGTTATTAGTGTGCCAACACCATTAACTGATTATCAACCAGATTTATCATATGTTGAATCAGCAGCAAAGTCTGTTGGTGAAAATTTAGTTTCTAATCAAGTAATAATTCTTGAATCAACTACTTATCCCGGAACTACATTGGAGGTTTTAGTTCCCAATCTTGAAAAATTCTCTAATTTAGAAGCGGGAAGCGATTTCTTTGTCGGTTATTCACCTGAAAGAATTGATCCAGGTAATAAGAAGTGGAAGTTTAAAAATACTCCAAAAGTTATTAGTGGGATAAACGAGGATTCACTCGAAAAAATTAATGCATTTTATAAAAAAATTATTGATCAGACTGTAATTGTTAAAGGAACCAGAGAAGCAGAAATGGTTAAACTTTTAGAAAACACCTACAGACATGTAAATATTGCATTAATAAATGAATTGGCCATGCTTTGTAAAATGTTAGACATTGATATTTGGGAAGTTGTAAATGCAGCAAAAACAAAACCTTTTGGTTTCCAGTCTTTTACTCCCGGACCTGGAGTGGGGGGTCACTGTATACCTGTAGATCCAGAATATTTATCATTTAAAACTCGCCAAATTGGTAAACCAGTTAGATTTGTTGAACTAGCTCAGGAAATTAACAATTCGATGCCAGCGTATGTTGTGAGCAGAGTGAATGAATTATTAAATAGTAAAGATAAAATATTACGGAATTCAAAAATTTTAGTATTAGGTGTTGCGTATAAAAAAGATATTAGCGATATGAGAGAATCTCCAGCATTAGATATCTTAGAACTTCTACTTGAAAAGAATGTAGAGGTTTCTTTCTACGACCCATTTGTTAATGAATTAAATATCGCAGGTCAAAGTATTAAAAAAGAATCTTCATCAAATAATTTTGAAAACTATGATATGTTATTAGTTTTGACACCCCATAGTGAGTTTTCAGAAATTAATTTTGAATCATTACAGAATATTGTATTTGACACTACTGGAAGCAATTTTATTCAAAGTTCTGAAAGGATTTAATATATCTGTTAATTTCCATACATTACCTGTGACAATAAAACTTCTTGGCAACGAATTAGGAAATGTCATAAAAGAACAAGCTGGTACAAAATATTTTAAAATTGTAGAAAATATCAGATTTAATTCAAAAAAGTATAGATCAACAAAAGACGAAAAGTTTCTTGATAACATCTTTAAATCTTTAAAAAATTTAGAACCAGAAGAAATCTACATAATTACAAAATCTTTTACGATATTTTTTTATCTATCTAATATTGCTGAACAAGTATTTAGAGAGCATTTTCTTGAAAATAAAAATATTAAGATAAAAAAGTCATTAAAGAAGAATCTATCCTTTCTACCTGTATTCACCGCTCATCCGACTGAAAGCTCAAGACAATCTACATTAAAGAAAATATATAAAATTGGTGAATTAATTGAAAAAAACTCATCTAACGATATGAATGAAATTAATACTTTAATAACACAACTTTGGTATACAAGAGATGTTAGATCTGCTAAACCTAACCCCTTGGATGAAGTGAAGTCTTTAATTTATTATTTGGAAATTTTATATACTGATGTTTATGAAAGCGTCGTAAATGATGACGAAGTTTTAAAAAATACTGAAAATTTTAATATAAATTTTGGTTCGTGGGTTGGAGCGGATAAAGATGGCAACCCATATGTTACTACGAGCGTTACCAAAGAAGCTCTTAAGATTTACTCTTACCAAATTATTAATATTTATAAAGAAAAAATCAAAGAACTATCAGAAGATTTTAGTATTTCTACCGATTTTGTAAAATGCCCAGACTTTTTGTATAGGGCTATTAAAAAATATGAAAAATTATTGCCAAATGAATATGTCCATTATTCTAAAGTAAATTTTGATGAGCCTTTTCGAATTTACCTCTCTTTAGTTTTTCATCGGCTTGAAATGTTTCAAAAAAGCAATAAGGGTTATATGTATTTTGATCAATTTAAAAAAGACATGTTAATTTTTCAAAAGGCTGTCAATCAAATTTTTGGTAACAAAACACAAATTGATAAACTAGACACTTTTATTAAATATATTGAGCAATTTGAATTTCATGGTGTTTCTTTAGATATTCGCCAAAACTCTTCTGTAATCAATTCAAAACAAGGTCATCTTTATACAGACTTTAAAAAGTTATTAACAGACATTCCCAATTTACAAAAAATTTATGGAGCAAAAGTATTTAATTCTCTCATCCTTTCAATGACTAAATCTCACACTGATGTCATTACACTTTTTGATTTAAGTAAAGAGGTTATGCCACTTATAAATATTCCATCTATAACTCCGCTAATTGAAGAAATTAATGACTTGAACATCTCTTCGGAAATTATTGAAAAACTACTTAAGACTTCAAGATACAAAAAATTTTTGACTAGCTACATGGGTAATTCTCAAGAAGTAATGCTTGGATATTCTGATTCCAATAAAGATGGAGGCATTATTGCTTCACAGTGGAATGTATATAAAGCTCAAATTTCTATGTTTGAAGTAGGTGTTAATAATGAAGTTGATATTAATTTCTTTCATGGCAGGGGAGGAACAATAAGTCGTGGAGGTGGCCCTACATATGATTCTATTATGTCACAACCTCAAGGTACGATTTCTTCACAAATAAGATACACAGAACAAGGAGAAGTTATCTCTGACAAGTATTCAACACGCTATTTGGCTTATGAGAATATAAAACTTGGAATAGCTGCTTTCATAAACAAATCATCAAGTAAAATTCAATCAAAATTAAAACATGAAAAATTTATAGATGAACTTTCTGAAAAGTCTTATGAAAAATATAGAGAATTTGTTGATCAAGATGGACTAATTGATTATTTTGAATCGGGTACACCAGTTAATTTATTATCGACTCTTAATATTGGTTCAAGACCCAGTAAGAGGTCTGGTGCAAATAATTCTATTGAAAACTATCGAGCAATTCCATGGGTTTTTGGCTGGGCTCAAACAAGAAATACACTCACAGGGTGGTACGGATCAGGTACAGCTCTACAACACTCGATTGAAAAGTATGGACTTGAAGAAGTAAGGCGCATATACCACAATTCACAATTTTTAAAGAACCTAATAAGCAACATAGAGATGACTATTTTTAAATCTGATTTAAAAATTTCTAAACTTTACGTTAAGTCATTACTTGATAAGGAAAATATTATAATTTATGAAAATATTGTGCATGAGTCAAGCTTGGTAAAATCTGCAATAAAAAAAATTAAAAATACAAATGAACTTCTTTCTGATAACGAAGTATTAAAAAACACCTTGAATGTAAGGAATTCCTATTTAGACCCTCTTTCTTTGATACAGATTACGTTAATGCAAAAAATGAAAAATTCTACTTTGGTAGATAAGGAGAAAAAAGCACTCCTTCTTTCAATAAACGGCCTAGCCGCTGGACTTAGAAATACTGGCTGACAAATCTCTAAGTTCAAAGTGCATTTCATCTGGAGAAGTCCATGTACCTCCCCAAGCGAATCCCCATGAATTAAAAATTTCAACTATTCTTGGCGGATAGCCTGATTTTGTATTTATATCTATTGCAATTCCCCACGCATGTCTGGAAATACTTCCACCTGCATCAAATCTACTAATTCTCCTAGGAGCATAACATCCGCCAGAAGACCTCCACTCTTCAATTGATAAATATCCTTCAAGGCCTTCTTCAAGAATTTGATTTCTTTTT
>Ga0181413_1000409_pt1 | contig 13419 bp, 8 predicted proteins | sample 36SPOviralmetaG_FD_130111 | JGI IMG/M metagenome (GOLD analysis project Ga0181413, IMG submission 130111) | Marine viral communities from the oligotrophic San Pedro Time Series (SPOT) site, San Pedro Channel, CA, USA - 36 SPOT_SRF_2012-09-28 | ecosystem: Environmental > Aquatic > Marine > Strait... | reverse complement strand
GAAAGAGACCTGAGAACAAACGGTGGAACTGCACCGCCTCAACCCTCTTACTTCTCGAACCACACATGCACCGTCAGCAACTTGCATCTTTTTTGTCACCTTGCAAAGCAAATTGTCGCAACATTCTAATATGATTTGAAATACTTTCGATTTTCAAAACCCAAGACCAAAACTTAGTCTTGGGGAATTGAAAAAGTTTCACGAAAGTCACACACGTCAGCAAATCAAGGTGACAAATCGTCCGAGAGTCCGGTACGCGTATTCGAGTGATGATCCACAGAGACTTCACGCCAGCGTGCCGCTTCAAATGCGCGCATCGGGCTTTGATCTGGTATTACGCGCCATTGAGAAGCTCTTCTAACTCAGACAAAATACGGCGTTCGTGTTCAAGCTGTTGTTCATCGTCAAAAAGGAGGTGATGCTCCCAGTGCCACATATACCCGTTCTGCGTGTTAGGGTATGCGGGGCTTATATGACTTCAACAGCAAGCTGTCGGGGTCGATCCCAGAGAGGTTGCCCGGATTTGTGAAGATGTGAGCAGCATGCGGTGCTCCGCACATTGCGTCTACGACGATGCGTTCAATCGCTAAAGTTAGAATAATTGGTTGACAAATCGTCAATAAAGAGTCTGCTGAGGCGCCGAGTTGTCGTAATTGACACACGCCTGGCACGCGCCTGTTTGCCACGTGTCTGTTTTCGCGTTAATTGAATTTTCAAGTTTGATAAAAACAAAAAATGAACTAGCTCGCGCGCGTCGAGGCCAGTAGTGGCATCACGCGCGCAACCTGACCGCCAAGTCGGTGACGAGTCTGGGGCGTTTGTGGAGGCGAGTACTGACAAGTGCATTGTCGTCACCGACCGCCTTGTATCACCATTTCCGTTTCCACGTGCCATCCGTGTTAGGTCATGGCCCACGTCGCCCAACAACTTGAAACCCTAACGTTCGACGACGGGCCCGATGTACACTTTTTGGTACCCGATGGCGCAAAAGACATATACCGTGAACTGAGCGAATTTGTGCTTTACTTCTGGCAAGAGGTCGCCACCGCCGGCATACGAGAAGGCGCCGACTTTTACACCATGCTCTCGAAGACACTCGCAGGCAACGGCTTGGCCCCGGCCCGGGACCATCACTGGAGGTCGGACATAATTTTTTTCGCACAGACAATATTCCTTCAGGACAATCAAAACAAAAAAATCAAACAACCGTCCAGAGAGGAGCTGAAAGAACAGTTGGATCGAAACAAGGTCATGGAAGAGCAGCTCGTCGTAAAAGGTTTACCACTCGAGCTGGCGAGAAAGGAAATCATCCAGCCTTTGGATGTAGAGGCGACTTTGCTCAAGTTGATGAACAGTCTCGAAAAACCTCACCAGAAGATGGGCTTGTGGTGCATGGGGGTGCGTCACGTGAAGGAGAAGTACGGAATAACCCCCCCTACTGCACCCGACTTCGGGCGCGTTATATACAACAAGGCCGTGCGACTCCACCTTGAGGAGCTCGGTGTCCTTCACGGTTCGCCTCCGCGCCCTAAACGATCCATGCCTGTCGACGCGGACGGTGACATAGACGAAGCCGCGATATTGGCAAATTGGGAGTTGGATACATGTACAAAGGATTGTAAATCTCTGGAAAGTGCGACTTCATTTTACAGTGAAGCGCACGTGTTCATGAGGCTTATTTCCCAGGAGGATTTCAAGAGAACAATACGTGCCAACGGCAGGCGATTGGTAGAGATATACTGCGACGAGTTCCCGGAGCTATTCGAATTCTGCTTCGGCGGGAACAGAGGATCAAACCCGGATTGCGAAGGAAGCCACGAGGCGTCTACAGGAAGTATGTGAAACGAATATACTTTCCACGGGGGATGTGGAGGGTTCGACGATGGCACTTGCCCCTTATCTGTTGTGAACAATTCTAAACTATCAGGAGAAGTGCATCAATTCACGGTCCAAAATGTCAGACAAAAGTCGAAGGGATTTTTTTAGCTCCGGCGGCACAGGCACAATGGGGTCATCGGAGTCAACTTCCATGCACTCTTGGTGTTCTTCAGTACATTGAAGCTGTTTACGTTTACCCCTTGGTTGTTTTGATTTCTTGGGCAGTTTTGGTTTCGGATTTTTTGGTTTGGATGCCATCTTTGGTTTGATTGTAGGTCTCGGTACACCTCTTCTTCTTGGCGTCTCCCTTACACCGAGAAACTTCCGTTTCCCCCCATTTCGATATGAGTTTCCTCGCCGCCAGTGAGAGAAGGTCATTCTGTTCCCAGTGAGTGTCAACCCATCGTGAAATGGGCGATTTTTATCTTCCTTGGTATTGTAAAATAAAGAGGGCGGTATATTCTCTTTTTCGTCTGCGAGCCCGTTCCGGATCGACGAGGGTGAGTCGCCAGCTGCAATATTCGTTTCCTCTTCCGGTGGGACACCCTGATTCGCGTACGTCTTCGAGTGCACATCCGCTGGAGTTGCCATCAGAACTGTACCATTGCTTCCTGGAACAGCAGCATCTTCTTGGCCAGTTTCCGTTGGAGATGCTACTGTTGTTTGAACCGGGGTTCGCGTTTCACAAGATGGCGCGTATCGTGGGATCGACTGGTTGAGGTGCTGTCCCCGAGGTTTCTGTGGCGTATACTCGAAGTTGGGTATAGGCGAGATCGAAAGGCACTCCTTTTGCGGCGGGTATATGAATGGAAATGGTGTTCCAGGGGTCTCCTTCGTCAGGATGTTCTTTTCCTGGCAAAAGGACGCGGGTGTGTTACGCGAACGATCTTCGCGTACACTACCATTTAAATGCGACGGCATCGAATCAGAAGATGTGCCAGTATCTCTTCCCGGTATACTCAAATATCGACGACGGTTGCAGCCACTGTATCGTGTGCGGTACGGTGGTTGGGCAACTAGCGGGCGCTCGGGGTGTAAAGTGATTTCAAAAATTGATTTTACTTTTAAAATAGTGATAAATCGGTCGAAAATAGATGAAAAGTCTTCGAAGTGGGTTTCATTTGACGGAATTTTAATATACGAAAATTTTAAATTATGAGAGTCCAGAAGAGAAATGGAGAATTCGAGGAAGTGTCCTTCGACAAAGTTTTGAACCGTCTTGCAAAATTGAGCAATGATATTACAGTTGATTATTTTGAAGTCGCAAAAAAAGTCTGCAATAGAATTTACGATGAAGTAAACACCGATGAACTGGATGAATTAGCTGCGAACATATGCTCAAGCATGATTGTTGACAATCCAGATTATGACCAATTGGCCTCCCGTGTATCAATATCGAATCATCAAAAAAAGACACTGAACAAATTCAGTGATACAATCGAAAAATTATACAATTATAAAAAGACAAACCTGATCAGTGACGATGTTTACGAGGTAGTTCAAAGAAATGCAGATATTCTCAATTCAAGGATTCAGTACGAGCGCGATTATTTGTTTGACTACTTTGGATTCAAAACATTGGAGCGTTCTTACCTTTTAAGTATCGACGGTAAAGCTGTCGAGAGGCCGCAAGATATGTGGATGAGAGTATCTATAGGAATCCACGGCGACGATATCGAAAAAGTCCTCGAAACCTACGATTGCATGTCACTTAAATTATTCACGCACGCCACCCCTACACTGTTTAACTTTGGGACGAAACGAGAACAAGGTTCCAGCTGCTTTGTGGCTGGGACCAATGTTTATACTGTAAATCGTGGACCTGTACCGATCGAAAATGTCGAAATCGGTGATAGTGTTATTACACATACTGGTTCAACAAAAGCTGTAGTTCAAATACATGAAAATATATTAGATAACCGCCAACTATTCGACGTAAAGGTCAACAAAACCCCGTCTATTCGAGTGACGGGTAATCATCGATTTTTTTCAATTACAAATGAACAACTTAATTGGAAGGAATCACCGCAATGGAACAGCATCGAGCATTTACGCGTTGGAGATTGGATAGCAATTCCGAAGTCAAGCACCACGACATTTCACGAAAAAATAGACCTATACCAAATTTTGAAAGATGCTAAAAATGACGAAGCTGCTCATTGGACGTACTTATTTGAATTTGACAAAGATAAAATGAGACGTATCACACATTATAAAAGTGAATATAGGCCGAATGGCGTCAAAATTACAGGCGAATGGTTTGAGAGATACGTAACTGTTGATGAAAATTTTGCGTGGTTCCTTGGAGCATGGTACGGCGATGGTTCAATTCAATATGGTAGATCCTCAAACAAACACAACAGAACAAAAACGCACAGAGGCATATCATTTTGTCAAAATCCCGACAATACTCAATTTATTCAAGACGTTGTGAAAATTGGAGAAAAATACCTTGGCGTTCATGCTACTGTATATCACCAAAAAAATCGAAATTGGTTGAATGTTTCCTTCAATAATTCCGCCATTGGACACGCGTTTAATATTTTGTTTGGAAGGTGGTCAAATAAAAAGTTTTTGTGGCCAAGCATGTATTCTTGGAGCAGAGAGATGGTCGCTGCGTTTCTTGGAGGCATAATTAGTTCGGATGGTTGTTGTACACGAAGAGGGGGTATTGAACTCCAATTGACTAATCAGGAACTTATCGAATCAATTTTCCATCTATCTCGAGCAGTTGGTTTTGATACTTCAATTACAATTATGCATAAACCTTACATTAACAAAAATGAAGAAACAATCGTTCAAAAATGTGGACGCATGAGCTTCCCTTGGTTACCAGAAATCATGAGTTGGGTAAAAAAGCATTATGATGACGAGAGGCTGACTGAATGTCGTGAACGAACAAACACAAAAATTGAGATAGATGGTAACATCTTTCTTCGAATCAATTGCAAATCGAAAGTTTTCGACGATATTCCTAAATTTGTTTATACACTTGGTGTTGAAGACGATCATTCGTATGCAATATCGGGTTTAATTGCAGAAAATTGCTTTTTGGTGCATATGCAGGAAGATAGTGTCTCCGGGATGTATGACACACTCCGCGATTGTACCCTGATATCGAAGTTCAGCGGCGGGATCGGTCTGCACATTCATAACGTCAGAGCGAACGGTTCATTAATTCGGGGGACGAATGGGAAAAGCACAGGTATTGTACCCATGCTGAGAGTATACAATGACGCTGCCAGGCATATTAATCAGTCTGGAAAGCGCAATGGTTCTTTTGCAATATATATTGAGCCCTGGCATGCTGACATTGAAGCCTTCTTGGATCTGAAAAAGAATCACGGGGCTGAGTCCGAACGGGCTCGAGACTTGTTTTATGCCTTGTGGGTGAACGATGAATTCATGAGACGGGTGCAACAAAACGGGACGTGGTCACTTATGTGTCCTGACCAATGTCCCGGGTTGAGTGACGTATTCGACGACGGAAACAACAAGCAATTCACAGAATTATACACGAGATATGAAAAAGAAGGAAAATATGTAAAGCAAGTCAAAGCACAGGACATATGGATGAAGATACTTGAAAGTCAAATTGAAACAGGGAGCCCGTATATGCTGTATAAAGACATTTGTAATTCAAAATCTAATCAAAAAAATTTAGGGACCATTAAAAGTAGTAATTTATGTGTTGCATCTGAAACGAGAGTTTTCACCGAAATGGGATATCAATCAATATCTGAACTTGAAGACGAAACGATTAAGGTCTTCAATGGTCACGAATATTCAGAAGTCACAGTTTTCAAAACAGGTTCCGATAAAGAACTCTTAACAGTTGAAACGGAACACGGTCATCAACTGAGATGCACAAAAGATCATGAATTCTTTGTGCAGCAGGATGAACAAGAAAAAATAGTCAGAGCGCGGGATCTTGCGCCTGGTATGAAACTCGCTTCACATCGATTGCCTGTAATCCAAGATAATCAAAATTCGGTGGAAATGACACACGCATATACACATGGTTTTCTGTGTGGTAACTCGTCTTCAAAATCGCAAACATCCGATTCAAGATGTAAATTCAGTGCTTCAGTTGATGGCATGTGCGAAATTCACCAAGGCCGGCCTCGTGAATTTATCTACAATGATGAAAAATGCCAGGCTGTGAAATTCGACGATCAAAAGACATTGGTATTGTCAAAAGAACAATTCAGATTTAGGACACAGCTCGTCTTCGATTGTGAGCAGGAGTATGGTGAAGGCATTCGAATCGCTCTTCCGAGAAACATAGCCGAAAAATACATGGTCCCTGTCGCTTTCAATATCAAGAGCAGGGTCATGTGGCTATCCGGATTAATTGATTCGGCAGGGTCCATGGATCCCGGCGGTAATATCACCATCAACATTGAAAAGCACTCGTCATTTCTTCGAGAAGTCATGATGTTGATACAAACATTGGGAGCGAAAGCTCAGCTTGTGAATGACGGTGACACTCTGATTATCGGGAAAGTTGCATTATTTCATCTGAAGAATTCGGGTTTGAGTATCACATTCCAAATGATTTCACCGGATTCTGGTGAAATCTCCGCCCCGGTGTGCGACTCCATCAAGAATGTTATGGATTTACAACAGAAGTCGGATACATATTGCTTCACTGAGAAATTGAGAAACAGGGCCATTTTTGAAGGTGTGTTAACTTCACAATGCAGTGAAATCATTCAGTACACCTCTCCTGATGAGATCGCTGTGTGTAACCTCGCTAGCATATGTCTTCCATCGTATGTCGACGAGAAAACAAAGACGTTTGATTTCAAAAAAATGCAAGACGTTGTAAGAGTGGTCTGTAAAAATTTGAATAATATCATTGATAAAAACTTTTACCCGGTTGACAAAGCTCGTATATCAAACATGAAACATCGACCGATCGGAATAGGGGTTCAAGGATTAGCAGACACCTTCCTGAAACTAAACCTTGCTTTCGATAGTCCAGAAGCAAAACGGCTCAATAAGAGAATATTCGAGAATGTATATTTCGCCGCGATTCAGAAGTCGTGTGAACTTGCAAAGGATTATGGTGCATATGAGTCATACGAGGGGTCGCCTTCGAGTATGGGAATTCTTCAATTCGATATGTGGGAAGGTGATACTGAATTATCATGCGACTGGGAATCGTTGAAAAAGGATATATCTAAATATGGTCTGCGAAATAGTCTCGTATGCAGCCCGATGCCAACGGCTTCTACTTCGCAAATCATGGGTAATACAGAAAGTTTTGAACCAATTCAAAGTAACATCTACAAAAGAAAAACCCTGGCCGGTGAGTTCATCATCGTAAATAAATATTTGGTTAACGAACTTAGAGCGTGTGGATTATGGGATGAACAGATGAAAAATAATTTGATCGCATCCAATGGTTCGGTTCAAGAAATAGACGATGTGCCCGACGATCTGAAAGAAAAATACAAGACTGTCTGGGAATTGAAACAAAAGAACATAATCGAGATGGCCGCCGATAGAGGGAGGTTCATAGACCAATCCCAATCGATGAATTTATATTTCGAAAGCCCAACATTCTCTAAGATCACCAAAGCACATTTCTATGGGTGGCAAAGTGGACTGAAGACAGGTATGTATTACCTTCGTAGTAAGGCGAAGGCTGAAACACAAAAGTTTAGCCTAGATACTTCAATTTCCAAGAAAAACTATGATGGTGCCGCCGATAACCAACCTTGCGAAAGCTGCTCAGCGTGATTTCAAATGCTGACATTTCTTCACCCAGACTTATCTATTTGTACAGCCTTTTGACTCGGGACAAAACATGCCGATGACTTCAAATAGAGCTGTTTCCACCACTTCCTACATGGCGGGTTTTTACAAGCAGGGGAGCACAACAAACGATTGCTTTCGACTATGTCGGTTTTTAACATTCGATCTTCTATTTCAAACACCGTTACCTCTTTTTTAACCGCAATCTTGGAGAAGTCCCCCTCGTCGCTAATGTCAAGTATCTCCTTTGTATATGGATTGGCTACTTTGGTCATCACACCGTCCTCTGGTATTTCTGGGACCTCTGGGTATAAAATGAGTAGTTGATTATCTTCTATTATGTCTTTTACGGAGCCGGTATATTCTTGACAAACTGTGCATTCGGGGTCTTGACAAAACATCCAGTAGGCTTTAGAATCCAGTGATTTTCGTCTTTCTTCTGATATTTGTGAAAGATTCATTCATGTATATACAGTTTAGGATTTAATTATATTCTACTGCTTTTCTAAACATTTAAAAAAGATTGCAAATTTTACTTCGAAATTCACAAAATGTAGAAATGTAAAAACAAGGAACACGTGCGTTCATACCAGAGGCAAAAAAATCACTGTAGATAGTGTAGCTTCTTCCCAGCGAAAGACCCCCGATAGCTCAATTGGTAGAGCGTTCGACTGTAGTTTTGAACTAAATGTACAGAGTCAAATCTGAACAATAGATATCGATTGGTTGCATGTTCGAGTCATGCTTGGGGGAAAAGCTTGTTTTTATACATTTTTCAGAATATCTGAAATTCGACTTGATTTGTAATTTGAAAATTTTTTCTTCATAAATTTCAATGGCGGCATTCGAAAAAATTAAAGAAAAGTTAAAAGCATATGACCTCGAAGTTGACTATGATACGAAATTTAAACTTGGAAATGAACTCATGGAGGAAAAATACAACAACAGAGAAAAGCGCATGGAAAATGTCAGGGAAGAACAAACCCGAGTTCTTTTTGAACATCCGCCAGAACTCAACAAATTTAACGATGATGATGGCATTGAACTGACCAAGCAGCAACAGTTTCTAAAAAGATTCTTATCCCCGCTAACGGGAAATACAGGAGTGTTGCTGTTTCACGCAACTGGAAAGGGGAAAACTTGCTCGTCGCTCCAAATTGCAGAGAATTTCGTGAATGTGTTGGACGAAAAAATATTGATCATTTGTTCTGAGACTATTAAACAAAGATTCATAGAAGAGATCAAGGGTAAAGGAAAAATTACAGGCTGCATGGGTGATGTTATATTGAAAAGAATGGCTCCTGGATGGGAATCGTTATCCGAAAAAGAAGTTAGCGATTTACTAGATACGTACATAAAAGCCAACTTTTGTTTTACTACATTGAGGAAGTTGAAAAATGAATACGACAAAAATGTAAAATTTACCGATAAATTTGGTAAATTAAAGGCCAAATTGAAGAGAGCTCAAGACACTGAAAACAAACAGTCAGAACAGAATATAAAAGGAGACATCGCCGAGCTTTCTTCTAAATTGAGAAAGTACATAAAGGACAAATTTTCTAATAGGGTCATCATTTATGACGAAGTCCATGGAATAAGAACCGACGACGAAGACGACGACGAAGACGACGACGAAGACGACGACGACGTAGAAAAGCAACAAGCAAAGAAGAGTGAAAAACAACAAGCTCTGGATTTCTTCAAAATAGTTATGAGGTTCGCTGAGAATGTAAGATTGGTGTTGATGACGGCCACACCGATGTATCACGATTCCTCTGAAATATTTCCCATAATGAAATTGCTCATGCTGAATGACAAATCCGTTCCCACGGAACGAATAGATGATCTTCAAGCACAGCCTAAACCTGAAAAGGTGAAAGATTTACTCGCGTACTTTAGTGCAAATTTCGTATCATACGGCAGTGTCGACAAGAGCAGTTCAGACTTTCCCGCTGTTCTCAGTCCTTTCGCAGCCAAGGACGAGTTCACAGATGCTTATCGTTTGAATGAAGATGACATACCTGATGTTTTTTTACATTCAAATACTGGAATTATTAATGAAGAATACAGATCCTTCATTTTCAAATCCTATTCATCAGCAAGACAACTGAAACGGTTAGATGCTGAGAAGAAGGGACAAATTGATTTCAACCCCCAGGTCGCACAAGAATTGATGAATATCTGTTTCACTGAAAACGATAGCGCAACGAACAAATGGGAAAGTTTCGTTAAAAAAACGGGAACTGCTAAGAAGAACGTCCTTTACGAGTACAAAAATATAAATGACAACAATAAGCTCGTCGGAGAATATTTAAATGATTTGTCTCCTAAGATTTATTCAATAATGAAAGTTGTAAACCGAAGCTGTGAAAATGATGGGATCATCATGATATATTCCCGATTTCTGGGGTCGGGGGTGTATCCCGTGTGCGCAGCTTTGGAGGAAGGTGGTTTCGATAGATATAATAAAGATACCAATTTTATTACGCCAAAAAGAACGAATACAAAGAAATACGTACTTCTATGTAATCAAAAAAAGGATCCAACTATGTTCAAAATTCAGAATGAGAATCTAATAAAAGCGGTTAATAACACGAAAGATATTAAAGTTATCGTCTGCAATGATATTGCTAAAGAAGGCCTCGATTTCAAAAATGTTCGTCAAATTCATATTTTAGAACCATGGTATAACGAAAGTAAATTGACTCAAATAATTGGTCGTGGCGTGAGAATGTTCAGCCATAAAAGCCTCGGTGAGATGATGCAAAACGTCACGATCTTCAAACATTGCGTTGTGCATAAAAAGAAGCACGGGGAAGAACTTCGCGAAACACACGACTACAATAAATACAAGCTTTCTCAACAAAGTGCTAGTGCAATTCGAGAAGTAGAAGATGTACTCAAATCAAATTCAATCGACTGTCACTTAAATAGAGCACAGAATACGTCTAACAATAAGAAAAAAAATGTGCAGCAAATTTCAATGCTGGGTGACAGAGTGGAAGTTGCCATCACTCCTGAAACTAGTAAATGCTATGCAAAGAAACTAACAAAGGGAGTACGTGATCTCGTGCTGATTGAACATGATGTACAAACGGTTGAGTCTAGAATTGTAAATTTTTTTATGAGAAATAAACAGCTGCATGTTAGCAAACTAGAGCTTAAAAAAAAGTTACGGTATCAGTATGACACGAAATCTGACTTGTTTGATCTTGCATTATCAAAAATTATAAGTCGAAAGCGAGTATTCCGCATCCCAGACTTTGGAGAAGGCAGGCTTGAAGAAAGCAGGGGTCATTTGATATTTTTAGCTTCAGATATTGATTATCCCGTGGTTTCAAAAGTGCAACTAGCGCTTTATAAGAAGTATAAGAAGGGAAAACTGCCCACCATAACACCGAAGAAAACAGTAGCCATTCCCAATGAACGAGACCCCCCCGCAAAAATAAAAAATATATCAAACGTTGTACAATCTAAATTTGAAAAATTGAGGAAAATACTTGACATATTTATAAAGAATGTGAAGCAAGAAATCGTATATTCTATGACATTCCACGCACTCACTGCTAGAGAGTCAGAGGCTTTCATTGAATTTGTGCTAGATGATGGAAATATAGAGGATGCAATAGTAAAATCCGCTTCTGGAGACATGTTATTAGATCACAACGGTGAAAAATACGCCGTTGATATACCTAATCAGAAGTATACATATAAAGACAAAGACGGAATACAAACTGTAAAATTATTCAGTGACTTGGAAAAAATCATAGGAAACAAACCTAAAACATTGCCGACATACTACCGAAAGTTCGACGCCAAGAACGATGTCACGGCACTATATGTTTTAGATGAAATTAATAAAAAACCCAGGAATGCTACAAGCAACAAAAACGGCAATGTACAGAGTCTGATTGAAGCAGCACATCGACTAAAAGACTCGTCGCAGGACATATTCAAAGACGCATTTGATGTCAAAAATATCAATGACGAAAAAGTGGTTGAAAAGATGAGAGAGACGGCCGCTCCGATCAAGACGATTCTGGCTAACGTCTTGGAATATGCATCGAGACATTATAAATTCTACGCCCATCCAAAGGCTCCTGTCAAAAAATGATCACAATTTCTGCAACCATTTTGTTATAATATCACACGAATTGCAACTGCAACTTATTTTTAAGTTACACATACATTCGGAGAGAATACATGCAAACACCTCAAAGGGATGTTCCTTTTGAACATGGCGATGTTTGTAATGCGTCATGATTTTCGCATAATTCGATTCACGACTTTTCGGCGAAATTCTTTTTTCTAGCAATTTTGAGTCGGCTAAATTTCTTGGATTGGCATTCTTGTATACCATGACTCGATACATACCATCGTCATCATAGACAATATCGTTAATGTCCGGATTGAACCTCGAGTTGGGGTGTAATTTTGTCGAAAAATCTATTACAGTAAGATCAAAGTCATCGGTAAGTAGCTTGTTAAACTCGAATGGAAAGTACCTTTGATAGATATGAATTGATTCATGGATTAATAGTTTGACCCTTGTTTCGGTATTCCACCCCGAATACAATTCAATTGGCAGGCAAATAATATTTTTAATGGTATGTGGATACCCAAATTCAATCAAGTTATCAAGGTCCGAATCGTCAAAAAATCGTATACGAATTTTAACATGTTGTAAAAACTTTTTGAACCTTTTGAACTTTGACAAAATAGTGATCATTTTTGAATATTCGTTCGTCATTTGCTTCTGCATATCTATTGAAATTGTAGGAGGTTTCCTATGATATGCGCTTTTTGATGGTCTGGCGGTCCTGTTTATTTCATTTAATTTTTCCCAATGGTCGTCGTAAACAGTCGTCATTTATATGTAACGCGTTATTTTTTCCCGTTTTTGATTAATTATATCCGGATATATCAATGGATGCCGAAGAGACATCAATACCTCCAAGCATTCCTTGTGAAATCTGCTCACAATTAATTCCGTATAATGATTACATAAATCACCTCGAACTCTGTCAACATCGCACGTCGGTATTGAACATTTTGAACCCTATGTTGAACACATTCCTCCAGAGTCACACCGCAAGTATACAATATGACTTTGGATCGTCAAACGATGTATTTGGTGGCGGTTCAAATGATTGGAGATCAATTAATTTAGAGAATATTCTTGATTCTTACGAAATGAACAACATAATTTCCGAAATGATTGGAAATGTTAATCATGGATGTACGGACCTAGAAGGAGCAATTTCAGATGTATCTAAAGAAGAAATAGGTGATTCAAGCTTAAGATGCTCCATATGTTTAGAATCTCTAGTTGATATTGATTCAAACGTAGGGATAAGTAAAACAGTGTGTGAGCATTTTTTCTGCAAACCGTGTATTACCCAATGGTTGCAAGAGAATAGAACTTGCCCTCTTTGCAACAGAGACTTCAATGAACTTCAAACAGAACCATCTTGATGTACATTTTCCTCTTCTTCGTTTTCTTCCTCTTTGTCGCGCATGCACTCAAGCAACGCAGTGCGCACAAACGGCTTATACCCCGATCGAAACACCTTGTCTTCGTCCCAGACTTCTCGGAAGTTGCACGCGAGTTCTTCGAGCACGTTCGCGTGTTTCAGAACCCCTCTCCCCAGAATGGTCTCCTCATTGTGATGTTGCCGCAGAATTGACTCACATACTTCTGCCGCCTTTTGTAGCACCACTTCGACTACATGGTCCGCAGGAAATAATCGCTCTTCCCCGTCAGAAAAAACTTCTATG
>Ga0181413_1000408_pt1 | contig 13453 bp, 11 predicted proteins | sample 36SPOviralmetaG_FD_130111 | JGI IMG/M metagenome (GOLD analysis project Ga0181413, IMG submission 130111) | Marine viral communities from the oligotrophic San Pedro Time Series (SPOT) site, San Pedro Channel, CA, USA - 36 SPOT_SRF_2012-09-28 | ecosystem: Environmental > Aquatic > Marine > Strait... | reverse complement strand
TTTCCAACGTGCGGTGAATCTTCCGATGGTTCTTGAAAAACTCAACCGCTTCAGAGACCGGCATTTCAAGAACGTCGTGGATTGTTTTGCCGCGCCATGTAACCTCCAATGTTTCACGGGTGTACCGCTTTCCATTGCAGATGTCACACGTGATCCACACGTCAGGCAGGAAGTTCATTTCCAACTTAATTGAGCCTCCGCCTCTGCACGCCTCACAGCGCCCGCCCTTGACGTTGAAGCTGAAGTGCCCCGGTTTGTATCCCCGTTCCTTCGAACGTTTGGTGTTGGCGAACAACGCCCGGATTTCATCGAACACTTTGGTGTAGGTCGCCGGATTGGAGCGGGGGGTACGGCCGATGGGGGATTGGTCGATGATGATCACCTTGTCGACGTGATCCACCCCCTCAATGGAGCGATGGCGCCCCGGGAGCGTTTCAGCACGGTGCACGTCTCGTTGAAGTGCTGGGGCGAGAATGCCTGAAACAAGAGAAGATTTTCCTGAGCCCGAGACCCCCGTCACTGCGGTCATGCAACCGATGGGAAAGGAAACGTCCACGTTTTGCAGGTTGTTGTGTTGAGCCCCTTTGACCTTCAACTTCTTTTTGCCTGGTTTGGTGCGGTTGGTCGGCCACGGTATGGTCATGCGTCCGCTCAAGTAAGCCCCGGTGATGGAATCCTGACACGCCATGACTTCATCGGGGGTGCCGTTGGCAACCACCACACCTCCCTCAAGACCTGCTCCCGGACCCAAGTCACACAGCCAGTCGGCCTGCCGTAGCGTGTCTTCATCGTGCTCCACCACCAACAGTGTGTTGCCCAAATCACTCAGTTCTCTCAGGGTCTTCAGCAATCGGTCGTTGTCCCGTTGGTGAAGCCCAATGGAAGGTTCGTCCAGCACGTACATGACGCCCGTGAGGCGACTGCCGATCTGCGTTGCAAGTCGGATGCGTTGGCTTTCACCGCCCGAGAGCGTGTTCGCCTTCCGATCGAGTGTGAGGTAGTCCAACCCAACGCTGTCGAGAAAACCGAGTCGCCCTTCAATTTCCTTGATGATTTCAGAGCCGATGAACATGCTGCGTTCGTCAAGGGATTCGAGGAGATCTTGGAAGGCTTCGGGTGGACCGTCGCCGTCTGGGTCCCAAGCACGAACCAGCCCCAAAGCGTCGTGGACCGAGCACTGGCTGACTTCGGGCAAACGGACACCGCCCACCGTCACGTACCGTGCTGCGCGGTTCAGTTTCTCGCCGTTACAGTCTGGACAGTCAAGGTCCGTCATGCAGGAAATCAGCCGATTTCGGGTGCGGTCGGACGTGGTTTCGGCATAGGTCTTCTCCAGTCGTGGAACGATGCCTTCCCACGGTTTGCTGTACTTGTACTGGGAGCCGTTTTCCGACGTAAATTCGTAATGAATAACGGTGGAACCTGATCCGTAAAGGAGAATGTCCTTTTCGTCTTCATCCAGCATCTCGAACGGTAGGGTCGTCGAAATACCGTAGTGGTCGCACGTGCATTCGAGGAGTTTTCTGTACCATGAGGGGGACATGGATTGCCGCCAGGGAATCACGCATCCGTTGGATACGCTCATGTTGCCGTCAACGATGAGTTCAACATTGAATTGACGTTGAACGCCCAACCCCTGACAGGTTCCACACGCCCCAAGCGGGGAGTTGAACGAAAAGACACGCGGTGAAAGTTCGGGCATGAACGCTCCGTGTTCAGGGCATGCAAAGTCTTCGGACCAAGCGATGGTCTGTCCTTGCTCCGTGGCGTAGGCGTTCGAATTCTCACTGAGTTTTACGTCGCTTCCCGGAGCGTCAAGGCTCTCGACAGCCAGCGTTCCCCCACCGAGACGGAGCGCAGATTCAACGGCCTCGGTCAGCCGTTGTTTTCGATCACGTGTGCAGCGGAGTCGATCGATACGGACGTCGATGTCGTGTCGGAAATTCTTGTCAAGCGTCGGGGGTTGCTCAAAAGAGGTTTCGTGTCCGTTGACTCTGCCGTTGAGGTAGCCCTGCTCCACCAACTGACGGAAGAGTTCGGCGTGCGTTCCTTTCCGGGCCCGAACGACGGGGCTCCAAACAGCCACGCCGTGAGCTTCCATGCGCCAGAAGATGTCGTCGACGATCTCTTGAACGGTCCGCCTGGCAACCTCTTTACCGCACGTTGGGCAGTGAGGTTTGCCGATTCGTGCCCACAACAAACGAAGATAATCCTGAATTTCGGTTACCGTTGCGACGGTTGAACGGGGGTTGTGACTGCCTTGTTTTTGGTCGATGGAAATAGCAGGCGACAGGCCTTCAATGGAGTCGCAATCGGCTTTTTTCATTTGGCCGATAAATTGGCGGGCGTAGGATGAGAGACTCTCGACGTACCGGCGTTGTCCCTCTGCGTAGAGTGTATCGAACGCCAGACTTGACTTCCCGGAACCCGACACGCCGGAAATCACGACGAATTTGCCTTTTGGGAGTTCCACGGTGATGTCTTTGAGGTTGTGGGTCCGAGCCCCTTTTACCTCAATCCAGCCGTCTTGTCCGTTCGACATGTGTCGGTCTCCGATTTCAACGAGTCGGCAAGAGTTCTTCAAGTCGTGCTTTTCTCTCGCCGAGATGAATTCGGGAGCCTGCACGGTAGTACGGCCCCCCAAAACCCCCTCAAAATGACCCCCAAGAAAAGAACAAGCCTTCATAGGCGTCGGGTGCAGGCCAAAGCCCGTGACACCTCAACAGATGTTTATGATTCTCAAGCCGCAAGGGTGCTGTCTCCGGTGCGGTCGTACTGAGGGCATCGGGGCGGTCAACATTGACCAGTGCGCCGACTGTTTGGCCATGAACTTCAACATCGATTAAGTTCGATTGAAGGACGCCGGTAGCGGCGCCTCAAATCGGACCGGGTCGTCGTTTTCAGGGTGCAAAAACTCCAATGCGTACGCGTGAAGCATGATTCGTTGGTGTGGATTTGTCGTGGATCCGTGCCGCTCATCCCCCACCACCGGGGCACCCAACCGCTGCATCGCCATACGAATCTGATGGCGTCGGCCGGTTTCAATCGAAACCTCAACGTGGGCCGTGTCCGAGTTTGAGGCAATCACGGAGTAATGGGAAATGGCCTCTTTTCCCTTCGGGTGAGACTTGTTGACCGCTTTTACATTGAGGTGTTTGTCCTCCATCAACCAGCTTCGTACCGTGCCCGAAGACGGGGTTGGGTTCCCCTCCACAACCGTTCGATAGGTTCGGTGCACTTCACGGTCGTGAAACTGCTGTTGGAGGTCGTGTTTGGCTTGTTTGTTTTTTGCGAACACCACAATGCCAGACGTCTCTTTGTCGAGTCTATGCACGATGAAGCACCAAGATTTGGGGTTGGATAAACGAACGTGTTCAACACAGCGACTGTGAAGAGTATCGCCTTCCAATCGATCGGTGGCTACAGTGAGAAGTTGAGAGGGTTTGTTGACCACCAACAGGGTTTCGTCTTCAAACAAAACGTCGATCTCAACAGAACCGTTCGGGGCTGGTGGGGGCGTGCGCTCCTCGGCGCGCTGTCGTTCCAGTACCTCGATGAGGTCGCCGTCAGTGAGGTCGTGTTTGGCTCGGTGAATCACATCGCCGTTTAGAAGAATCCTGCCTTGAGTCAACATCTTGCGAAGCGTAGAGGTGCTGGAAGTTGGGAACATCGCACGCAGGGTCGTGAGCAGGTCGCCGCTCCCGTTTTGCTTGTGCTTCAAACGATCACCTACAGTACCAGTACGTCAATCCACGCACCGGCTTCCCCTGACTGACCGGGTTGAAGAAGGGTCAGACCGCTTGCACTGGCCAGACTTTCCAGGTTACCCGACCCTTGATGTCGCGGTTGATGAGCCATCATGCCCTCTTCGGTTGATGTCAACGTGACGCGCCGGAGGGTCATGCAGTCTTTGGTGGATTTTACGGGGTCGCACAAGCGGGCGCGAACCTTCCATTCTTTGGGGCCGTCGGTGCCCAAAGCGTGTCGGAGGTACGGCGCCACCAACATGCGAAACACCACGTGACTGGATACAGGGTTGCCTGGAAGTCCGAAGAGAGGCGTGTCGTTCCAGAGACCAAACAGTGGAGGGGATCCCGGTCGTATCTTCATTCGCCAGAAATGGACGTCGCCCTCCTCTTCCATAATTCGACGGACGTAATCGAACTCTCCCATCGAAACACCACCGGACGTGAGGATGAGGTCGCACGTCGTTGCAGCCTCGTTCAACGCCTGTCTTAACGCGCCCAAGGAATCCGCAACCGCAGAGAAGCGAACCGGGGTGTGCCCTGCCCATTCGACCAGTCCTGCAAGGCCGTAAGAGTTGGATTCGTAGATTTCGCCGTGTGCGAGTGGTTCTCCCGGGGATTTCAGTTCGTCTCCTGTGGAGACAATGGCGATGTTGAGTCGTTCAAACACGGGAACACTGGCGTAACCCATGGTAGCGCAAAGACCAATCCGGGCGGGGGTCAATCGCTGACCTTTACTGAGAGCAACCGTTCCTTGTCTGAGATTCTCGCCGAGCTTACGAATGAAATGCGGTTTGGGTGGTTCAAGAAGAACAACGTTGCCCTCATTCACATCGCACCGTTCAATGGGAAGGACGGCATCGGCGCCAGGCGGCATCGGCGCCCCAGTCATGATGCGAACCGCCTCGCCGGGCCCAACCTCAATCGGCTCGTTTTCGCCGGAAGCGGCTTGAAGACCAACCACGGTGAGCGTGCAGGGATAGGTGGCTGTCTCATCAAATCGACACGCAAAGCCGTCCATGGCAGAATTGTCAAACGGCGGATCGTTCACCTTGCTGGCTACATCTTTCGACAACACGCGCCCCGTACAGGCTTCAATGGGAAGGCGTTCAGTGCGCAAAGGAGGTAGGGTTTGCTGACATATGGCCCGCGCTTCATCCACGGTGATGAAGTACGGACGGTCATCCATGACGACGCCAAGGGTGGCTTGGGTTTGAGGATGTGGGTCAACGGTAGAATGATGGATGGTGGTTCGTTCCCAAAGCATGGTTGACGGTGCGGCACTGACGCAGGCCATCCAAACCACGTTCATCACAAGCGGGACGGCCACGGTTCTTGCAACGCTGATCGGTGTCCCGCTTGGCGCATGGTGCGCCCGTTCTACGCACCGATCGTTTGGACGGCTGAAGACCTTCATCACGGCGCTTTACGGGCTACCACCTGTGGTGGTTGGCGTGTTCGTTTACTCCTTGTTCTCAAAATCCGGTGCATTGGGCTCTTTGGACGTGTTGTTCACCGTGCAGGCCATGATTTTCGCTCAGACATGTCTTATTTTGCCTCTGATATGGGGTGGATCATGGACCGCATTCGAAGGCGTTGGAAAAGCGTACAGCGATACCCTCTCAACGATGGGCATCAGCCGTCGCCAACGGTTGTTTATGGAAATACGGCTTGCGAGTAACGGCGTCTACCACGCCGTTGTTATCGGCTTTGGGCGTGCCATTGCTGAAGTGGGTGCAGTCATCATGGTTGGTGGAAACATTGCCGGGAAAACACGCGTGATGACGACGAGTATCGTGCTGGAAACATCAAAGGGAAACATGGGTCAAGCCGCCGTTTTGGGTGTTCTCTTGCTCGGGTTGTCGTTGAGCTTGGTCGCTTTGGCGGCCATGGTGAGAACACGCCGCCTTGCAGTCTATGTCGATGTTTCAGGGTCGCAACTGCCTGAACCTACGCCGTTTTCTGCAACGGTGTCGAAACAAATCACGGTCGAAAAATCAGGGCGGGTGATTTTGGACAATGTGAACGCAGTGTTGAGGCCCGGGGAAATCACCGCCGTGGTTGGAGAATCCGGTGCGGGCAAAACGACGCTCTTGCGGGCTCTTGCGGGGTTGGAAGGCGAAGAGGTGGTTTGTGGGCCAAATTCATGCATCTACGTTCAACAAAACCCGGTGCTTCTAACGAACACGGTCGCTTCTGAATTGATGCTCCCCTCCAGGCTCTTTGCGTCGCTGTCGCCGGCCGGTCAAGCGTACGCCTCGCTGTTTCAACTCGATGAGTTGCTCAACCAATCAACGCAGGATCTCTCCGGTGGCGAGCGTCAACGGCTGATGTTGGCCCGGCAATGCTCGTATTCGCCATCGCTGTTCTTGTTGGATGAGTGCACGTCAAATTTAGGGTGGCTCCACGTCCAGACGATCGAAAAGGAACTGCTGCGAATGAAAACAGAAGGTGTGTGCATCGTCATGGTTACCCATAACATCTCCCAAGCTCATCGCATCGCCGATTCCATCGTGGTCCTCCGGGACGGGAAGCAACTCGATCCCAACGACCCGTTTGCAGTTTCCATGTTAAATGGTGAATGGTTGGATCATGATTCCACAAAGAACGCGTGATCACCGTTGATGGTGTACGACGCAATAACCGACTTCCCCTCCTCGAGGAGGTAGGTTTGGAAACGGTGCGCTGCGGTGGAGTTGTTGGGTTGGACGACCAGGTAGGCGTACGGGTTTTGCACAACCGCGTCGTTGAATTCATACCGTTCCAGATCGATGTTGTTTTGGAATCGGAGTGCTGTGCCGCGGTCGGAGAGCGTCGTGCAGTCTTTTTCATGCGCCATGTTGATGGCCGCTCCCATGCCTTGACCGATGGAATAGTACCATTCGCCGGGGGGATGGAGGCCATTTGAGTCCTCAACAACGCTCAGGTTTCTGGTTTCGTTCAGGTGGCGCCAAATGGCCTGTTCCTTGGCGTGAGTGCCAGACTCGTCGCCACGAGAAACAAAGCAATGCTCGTCGTTTGCAATCCGTTCGAAAGCGTCGTAAACGGAACCGTTGAACTGGCGGGGAGAGAGAAGCACGAACGCGTTGTAGGCGATGGGTGTGCGCTCGTGTGCAAATCCTTCATCGATGAAGAGTTGTTCCTGATCGGGTGCATGAACGATGAGTGCGTCCACGTCACCCGTTCGACCGAGTTGAAGCGCAGCACCGGTTCCAACCGCAACGTACTCGACGCCAATCCCGTGCTGGCGTTCAAACTCCTCGGTCAGAACGTCCAGAAGACCGGAATCACGCATGGATGTGGTCGTCGCGAGACGAAGCGTCTCAGAGGTGTTCTCGTCGGGGACGATGCAACCAGCGAGTGGAAACAGCAAGAGAAGGGCAAGCGCTGCCGCGAACGGTCGCATCTCAACCAAACTTCATGACGTGTCCGCATTCAGGATAGGTGCAGGTAACGGTGTATCGCGAGCGTTTCGGCTTTGGAATTTTTAGCATGGAGCCGCACATTTCACACTGCACGCGGATGATCTCCGGGCCCGTTGGTTTGGGTGCATCACCCAAGGTTCGACCCACATCGGTTGACCAACCAAGCGAGTCGGAGTATTTGTCAGATGCCGAACTTAATTTTGACTGCTTAAGGGAGAGGCGCAATTTACGCTTGCGCTTGCCTTTTTTCTTACCGGGGGGTTTCGCAGCCATGGGACTCATTGCTCCGCTGGGCGTTGATGTATTCAATCGCTTCGCTCGTTTGGCGCCGCGACACGGGCCGAGCGGGCTGTTGTGATGTACGATTCAACGGCGTCGTTGAGCACTTGCGGGCGCCTGATGCATCATTAAATGCTCAACCGACGTACAAAATCATGGGCGTCATGGACGAGAAGACGAGAATGGGCATCTCGACCGGGGTCCTCGGGCTCTCGCTCCTGCTGTGCCTTGCGGCGCTGTTTGGGCCGTACTGGCTCACCTTAAACGGATACGAAGGGAATTTTCTGGCGTCGTGGTCGCTCGATGAAGCACAGCTTGAGTTGGGGGATGAGCAATCCACCGATTCGCTTTCTGAATTGTGTGAATTGGAGGAGGAAATGGTTGGCTCCTCGTACGCAGACACGTGCGACATTGCGCGTGCGGGTTCGTTTGCCACCGTTTTCTTGTGGTTGGGGGTCCTGTTTACCAGTTTGACGATCGTGCGCGCCCTTCTCCCGCCAGAAGGTGCGGATTGGGTGGACGAAAACGTTCCAGGGGTTCTCCAGTCGATCGTTGCATGGTCGAGCGGCTCGCTGATGATTGTGGGTGTGGTTCTGTGGTACATTCTCCTGCCCGACATCGGAAGTGTAGACGTTGGTGGTAGTGCGTACCTTGCCCTTATCGGTGGTGCGTTAGGGCTCGGTTCGATCGTCGTTGAGACCTATGAAATCGACGTGAGCATCGTCCGTCGTGAGCGTTGACCCACAATTTCTCACCACCTGTTGACTTCATGTATCCACGTACCGTACGTCCCGACAGCCAAGGGCGGACGTTAGGTTGTTTGAACGAATTGAGGCCAACGATTGGAACAGAAGCGTCGTGGTTGCGGAATTCCTACGTTTCAACGCCTTCGGTTTTTTCAATTCTGCATTTGCATGGCTGTTGTATGAGTTGATCTACAGCATAAACCTCTGGCCCGGGCACCCAGCAGTGGCCGCATGGAGCGTATCCTGCGCCGTGGGCATGATTGAATCTCACTATGTACACTACAAATTCACGTTTGACTCAACCTTTCCTTACGGACGTAGTCTGTATCGAGCCGTTCTCGTGTACGCCGGGCAGTTGTTGCTCACCACCTATCTGACGTTCGTGTTGGTCGAGCAATACTTGCTGCACCACAGGTTGGTTTGGTTGCTGAACACGTGCCTGTTCGGTGTGTTCAACTTCTTACTGATCAGGTGGATTGCCTTTCCGCCAGAACACGACACCGCACGAACCACGGCGTTGGAAAAGTTCAACCCTCGATGACGTACGATTCTCCGTTCTTCGGTTCGTGCACGACGTGACCTTGTTGGGTAAGTGCATCAACCAGTGGTGGACGAGCGTGATTGGGGTCGGTGTGGTACACCACAACGTGTTTGGCTTGACAGGCCTCGGCGAACTCAACAATCTCCTGGTGCCCAGCATGGGTCGAAAACGAAAACTGCTCGATCTGGAGAGAAACGTCCGCTCGCTGTCCGTAAATCATGACCGAGCCGGATTCCAACAGTTCGCGACCACCGGTGTTTCGAGCTTGGTAGCCGGTGAAGAAAACGGCGTTCTTTTGATCGTGTCGAAGTCGATTCAGGTACCAAAGTGCAGGGCCGCCCTCCAACATACCCGATGTGGTCACGATCACGTCAGCAGCGAGCGCCTTCTTACGATCGGATTTGCTTGAAACTTGTTTTGCCCATCGCCAAGCGCGTTCGAGCGCCTTGCTGTCTCGAAGAAGTTCTGGATTTGCAAGGTGCGTTTTCGCGACACGTTTACCCATGCCGTCCACGTGAACATTCAATCGTGGGAGGTGTTCATGAAGCATCATAACAACATCTTGAGTTCGTCCGTTTGCAAACGCAGGAATGAGGACCGTTCCCCCGCGTCGAACCACGCTTTCTACAGCCTCGATGAACCGGCCAATCTCTTCTTCCTTTGGCGGATGGTCGCGTCCACCGTACGTGCCCTCAACGAACAAAATATCAGCCTGCACGGGTTCGGCTCCCTTCACGAGCGAAGAATCTCGGGTATCGAAATCTCCGGTCAAAAGAACGGTTGTTTCTGGGGTTTTGATGTGAAGCATGGCTGCCCCGGGTATGTGGCCAGCAGGGTGGAGGGTCAGTTCCCACGCATGGTGCTTCCATGGTACACCAAAATCGTGGACGTACCATGAATCAAGGGCGGTGTCAATGTCTCGCTTATCCCATGCGAGTGGATAGCGTTCGATGGAGCTTACTTTGTAGCAGTCTCTCCACATCATGTCGGACAGTTGGGACGTGATAATCGTGCCGTGAAGACGTGTACGATGGTTTGCACACAACCAAGGCGCCATGCCCAGGTGGTCTATGTGCGAGTGTGTGATCACCGCATCGTGGACAACGGGGGCTTCGCTGGGGTACCGTGGGGGGGACGTGGGAGCGATGCCGTAATCGAGGAGCAGCCGTGTTCCTTCAGCGTCTTCAAGAACAATGCCAACGTTCCCTACTTCATCTCCTCCACCGAGGTAGTGGAAGCGAAGACCATGGACAGGCGGGTCATCCGGATACGTCGACGTACGCCCTGGGGAATACAATACCATGATCTGTGCAACGCATCCTCTTCAAAGAAGGTGTGGGTCACACCCCTACGTTTCCACTGGAAATAAATTTCGAGTATGTCGATCGTGAAATTCATGATTTCTTGTTCCCAATGTTGATGTACTTCTCGCGACCATATTCAACGGGTTTTTTCCAAACCAGAAATCCATCCCATCTTTTCCAAACCGTTGGGAACACAGAGTTTGGCTTCCAATGGAAACGAGGGGGTGGTCCTACGGCAATTGATTTTTGAGCTGAAAACGCACCGTCTCTTTCTCGTGCGCAACGAAGAAACCTTCTACGACAATTTCTTCCAACGGTCATGGGGCGAATATCCGAGCATGAATTCGCCGTCGACGAAGATCGATGCTTTGGCTGCGGTGCGTGCATTGCGCTCTGTCCAGTGCAGGTTCTAACGTTGGAGGACCGCATGATTTACGTCGATGAACCAAATTGCACTCACTGCCGTCTTTGCCTCCCTTCTTGTCCGGTCTTTGCTTTAGACATCGTTCCAGTGGCTGGTGAATAATATGCACGTGGTTTTGGTCGGTGGTACAGCTGAGGCTCTGGTGCTTTCACATCACCTTGCGACTGAGCACACGGTGTCAATCGTTGAACTCGAGGCGGAACTCGGTCTCCCTGTTCAATTTCCAGGCAGAGTCGTTGACAGAAGTCTCCTTTCTGATTACTTCACAGATGAGCAAATCTCCTTTCTCATGCTTCGTGAGAACATCGACGGTTGGGGTTGCCGATGGGACTGGATTGTGAAGCATCTCGCCGCAAATGCAGCTCGAAAAGGGGTTCAATGCTACACTCGAACCCGAATTCTTTCGTGCACCACCACCGAAGCCGGGACCGTGCTTCACCTGTCAAGCAACGAGCGTGATCTACCGAGCCATCTCTTCGCAGATCGCGTGATTGCGATGCATCCGGTTGAACCGTCAGGCCCTGGTCGTCGACGTCATCAATGGTCGCCGCATCCACCTGAACGGTTTCCTGAAACAACCCATACCACATGGTTTGGCGGCTCTGTTCTCCCTTCCGATGCAACGATGGCACCGGATCAAACGTTAACGCTGGAACGGGGCGACGACATGACGGAAGTTTGGTGGTCATCACCGCCCACGTGGACGCCGCTGCATGGGTTCATCGAACAGTGCTGCCTTCAGTTGCCGTCCGATGTAGACCTGTTATCGTTTGATGGTGTCGTATCTCGAGTACTTGAATACGCGAACACGTTCGATTAAACCACTTCATTCGGTGTTGGAAAAAACACCAGTTTCATAGGAGAGATGCGGTAGGAACAGGTACAAGCGCAAGCGCTTGGGTGATGATGATGGGAACACATCCAATGGCAGAACTCCGCAAGAAACTCCAAAACCAGGGGCTTTTGGACAAGCCAACGGGCAAATCTTGGACGAAATTCATTTCCTTGTTGGTCGTTGTCGGTGCGCTGTACGCCGCCCACATCGTTCTGCCTTGGAAGTACGGCCTGCTCCTTCTCCCACTCACCGGTTTGGTGACCACCACCATCGCCATGATTGGGCACGAGGGCGTGCACTCGTCAGCCTGCAAGTCGAAAGCGGGAAACATTTCCATTGCTTCTTTGGCGTTCCCGTTGTTTTCGGGACTGTCGATGAATTACTGGCGTGAGAAGCACAACGTGAAGCATCACGCCCATCCCAATGTTTACGAGAAAGATCCAGACATCCACTCGTGGCCTCTCACGTTTTCGCAAGAGGAATACGTGTCCAGTGGACCACTGCGACGTTTTTTCCAGCGCTATCTCCAAGCGTACATTTTCTGGCCTGTCATCACCCCGCTCGTTGGCCATTTGATGCGCTACGATGGACTGAAGCACGTCGTGATGGCTCCGTTCAAGGCCAAGCGAAACAAATTCAACAAAATGTGGCTCCTTGACGCCGGGCTCATGTCCGCTCACTTCTTTTTGTGGCTCGGCCTCCCCATCCTTCTGGGACTTGCGTGGCAAGCCGTGATAGGATTTTACGTCGTTCTTTGGGCCGTCGTCGGGTTTTATTTGACGGCGATTTTCATTGTCGGCCACGCTGGCCGACCGGTCGTTTTGGAATACGACGAAAATTGGCGGCTGCAAATTGAGACCGGACGGCGCATCAAACTGGGCCCCGTTGGCTCGTTCTTTTTCGTTGGGCTGGACTACCAAATCGAACACCACCTCCTTCCGGCTCTGTCCCACTTCAATCTCCCCAAAGCAGCACCCATCGTGAAAGAATACGCTGAGGAACGCGGCTGGGAATACGAGGAAGTCGGTTTCCTCCGTGCGCTTTGGGACTCAACCGTGGCCTTGGCCGTGGCTTGGAAGACCCCCGCCATCGTCATCGATGCATCGTTGGAGACGAACACGGGCTTGATGGAAGACTTCGGCCCGGCAGGACCAACGCCAGAACTCGTTTGATTGAATCAATCGCCTGCGGGACGGTGAGACCATGACCACCAAACTCTATCTGGAGACCATTGAGGCGGGCTATGCCCGTCGTTTCGACGCCAACGTGGTCTCGATTGAAGACGAGCGCGTTGTATTGGACCGGACCCTCTTCTACCCCCTTGGCGGCGGCCAACACTGGGACACTGGTACGTTATCTGGACCAAACGGAGATCTTCACGTGTCAGAGGTTCGGGGTCGTGGCGATGTTCACCATACCGTGGGCCTGGACCATCAACTGGAGGTTGGCGATGCGGTGCGAGGAACCGTGGATTGGGAGACCCGCTACGCCCACATGAGAATGCACACAGCACAGCATTTGGTCAGTGGGTTGGCCTACGAGATGTTTGACGGTGTTCGCACGGTGGGCAATCAAATTCACGCAGACCGCTCTCGAATCGATTTCAATCCCATTTCGTTTGATGAAGCCATGTTGAACGACCTTATCGGCGCAGCAAACGAACGAATCGATGCAGGTTTGGAGGTGACGGACAACGTCATGACTCGAGGTGAGATCAACGCCATCATGCCTCCTGAACGCACAAACATGGATCTTCTTCCTGTCAGCGTGAAGGAACTACGGATCGTTCAAATCGGCGACCGCGTTGACATGTGTCCTTGCGCAGGAACCCACGTTAGCAACATCGCTGAGCTCGGGCACGTCGAACTGCTCGGAAAGAAATCCAAAGGAAAAGGGACGCAACGCCTCTCGTATCACCTACAGACACCATCGCTCACCCGTTCTCCTACGAACAACGTTCTCTGAACGAATTGCGTGGTGGAGAACGCACTTTACCCGTTCAACTTTGCAAGTTCAATCTGTGAACCGGTCTTTTTGGGACGTGCGAAATCAACGCCGACCGGTTCGGCGTTTCTCTTCTTGGATGTGATCTTTCCAATACTGCGTCATTTCTTTCGCCATGTAGCCATCGTAACATTGCTTGCACAGAACAA
>Ga0181413_1000406_pt1 | contig 13473 bp, 16 predicted proteins | sample 36SPOviralmetaG_FD_130111 | JGI IMG/M metagenome (GOLD analysis project Ga0181413, IMG submission 130111) | Marine viral communities from the oligotrophic San Pedro Time Series (SPOT) site, San Pedro Channel, CA, USA - 36 SPOT_SRF_2012-09-28 | ecosystem: Environmental > Aquatic > Marine > Strait... | reverse complement strand
GTAATAACTTTATTGGTAGAGCAAAATTACTTGATACACCATCAGGTAAAATCGCCAAGTCATTGCTAGACGAGGGCGTAAAATTAGGAGTATCATCCCGTGGCATGGGTTCAATCCGTAAGGAAGAGAACTGTAATGTTGTTATGGATGACTTTATGCTCGCTACTGCTGCTGATATAGTAGCAGATCCTTCAGCACCTGACGCATTTGTGGATGGTATCATGGAAGGAAAGGAGTGGATTTGGGATAATGGCATACTTAAAGAGTCTGCAGTTGCTCAAATCAAGCAAGAAATAGATCAAGCAACCCTCATTAACTTACAAGAACGCAAAGTCTCCGCGTTTGAACAGTTTTTGAAGAGTTTATGATTTATAAATAAATACAGACAACGCTTAAAGCAAAACGGAGTTCAAACAATGGCTGAGACCCTCGAAAAAAATCTTGATGATATGGAAAAAGTGACCGAAGGCACTACCCAATCTAAAACTGCGGTTAACAAAGACGCTAAACCTGGCATGCCAATCGATACATCGAAAGGTGGTGCTGCAAAAGTTATCGATGTTAATACTGATTCAGAAGAAGGTGCAAAAGGTACTAAGAACGCAGGTGCGTCTGCTGCAGGTGCAGTAAAGCATGAAGGTTCTAAATCCTTATCTACTAAACCTAGTTCAGCATCCGCTAAAATGGAGGACGCAGAAAGTGAAGAAGAAGCAATCACTGAAACCAAGTACGACTTTAGTCAAGATGTTGACGCTCTTGTCTCTGGTGAAGAATTATCAGAAGAATTCAGAGCAAAAGCAATAACTATCTTCGAGGCAGTGGTCACAGAAAAAGTGAACAGCGAAGTAAAAGCGTTGCAAGAAGCATTTGAATCTACTCTACAGGAAGAAGTAGAGAAGGTCAAAACAGAATTAGCCGAGAAGGTTGATGACTACTTATCTTATGCTGCAGAAACTTGGATGAAAGAGAATAGTCTCCAAGTTGAGCACGGTATTAAGACTGAGATGAGTGAATCATTCTTCAATGGTCTAAAAACCCTTTTCTTAGAGCACAACTTCAGTGTGCCTGAGGAAAAATTCAATCTACTTGACGGTATGGTTGGAGAGATAGATGAAATGGAAAAGAAACTCAACGAAACAGTCGAATCCAATGTATCTTTAAATAAGAGAATTGGCGAGTTTGTTAAAATGGAAATTGTGAACGAATGCGCTACTGGACTAGCAGAAACCCAAAAGGAGAAGTTAGCATCATTAGCAGAGGGTGTTGAGTTTGAAAATGAAGAAGATTTTCGTAAGAAGATCGAAACGATAAAGGAATCATACTTCACTAGGAAGGCTGAGATCGCTGAACAAGCGAAGGAACCCACCGAAGATGGAACACAACCCCTTGTCGAAAGCACAGAGAGTGGCACGATGTCTAAGTATGTCGATGCAATCGCTCGATGGTCCAAATAATTAAACAAAATTACTACTTCTAAAAGGAGAATAAACAGCAAATGACTGTTCAAAAACTACAAGAGAAGTGGGCACCCGTTCTGAATCACGATGCTCTCCCAGAGATTAGTGATAACTATAAGAAAGGCGTAGTCGCACAACTACTTGAAAACCAAGAAAAAGCACAGATCGAAGAAGGACAAATCCTTTCTGAGACTCTACAAACAACTGGATACACTGGCGGTTCAACCGCAACAGGTCCAGTAGCAGGTTTCGACCCTGTACTGATCTCTCTAATCAGACGTTCAATGCCTCAATTGATCGCCTACGATATCGCAGGTGTTCAACCAATGACAGGTCCTACAGGACTTATCTTTGCGATGAGAACTAACTACGGTTCTGAAAGAGATCCAAACGCATCAGGTTACGACGAAGCATTCTTCGACGAGCCAAACGCAGGTTTCTCTGGAGGTCCAGGTGCATACGATCCTGGCGCATCCGACGCAACAAACGACGCAGAAGGTAACAACCCTGCTGTTCTTAACGATGCCTCTGCAGGTACTTACGAGCAGACAGCAGATGCTACTGGTATGACAACAGCAGCAGTTGAAGGACTAGACGATAGTTCATCTAACACTGCGTTCAGAGAAATGGGTTTCTCAATCGAGAAAGTCACTGTTACTGCTAGAGCAAGAGCACTAAAGGCAGAGTACAGCATCGAACTAGCTCAAGACTTGAAAGCGATTCATGGTCTTGATGCCGAGCAAGAGTTGTCAAACATTCTGTCAACAGAGATCCTTGCAGAAATCAACAGAGAAGTTGTTAGAACCATTTACACAAACGCTGTAAAAGGTGCACAGAACAATACTTCTACTGCAGGTATCTTCGACCTAGACGTTGACTCTAATGGTAGATGGTCAGTTGAGAAATTCAAAGGACTATTATTCCAGATAGAAAGAGACGCTAACGCTATCGGTCAGCAAACTCGTCGCGGGAAGGGCAACATTCTAATCTGTTCAGCAGACGTTGCATCAGCACTAGGAATGGCAGGAGTTCTAGACTACGCTCCAGGTTTACAGGGTAACAACCCTCTAACAGGTGTAGACGATACTTCTTCAACTCTAGTTGGTACACTCAACGGAAGAATCAAGGTTTATGTTGACCCATATTCAGCAAACGTAGCAGACAAGCACTTCTATGTTGCAGGATACAAAGGTACTTCACCTTACGACGCAGGATTATTCTACTGTCCTTACGTTCCGTTACAGCAAGTTAGAGCAATCAACCCTGACACCTTCCAACCAAAAATTGGTTTCAAGACTCGTTACGGTATGGTATCTAACCCATTCTCAGGCGGACTTACTCAAGGTTCTGGCGCACTTACTGCTAATGCTAATAAGTACTACAGAAGAGTACAGGTTGCAAACCTAATGTAATAGGCAATATTGCTTATCTTTTAAGAGGGTGCTTGACACCCTCTTTTTTTATGCTATAATATAGTTGTCTCGCACAACCCTCCTTTTGGGAAGTGTTTTAGTTTATACACAGAGGTAAAAATGCCAGTTTATAGAAACGATGGGGATATAGTACCCTTCAAACCATACCATAATAGTAATATCATCAATTCATATTGGATGAACTATAATGATTTTGCAGAATTAGATGAAGTATTCTGCCAGAGAAATACAGAAGCTCGATTAAGTAAAGCACAAAAACACTTAGCAAAATTGATGCCAGAACATGTAGTGGTAATTCTTGCTAGACTTACTAAGAAAGATATAGTTCACGGAAAGACATATAAAGCAGGAAAAGTATGGAGAATTGATTCCAATACTAGAGCATTAAATTGGAGTAGAGGTGGATCTGATGCTATTCCAGAAAAAGTATTTGTAATTGAATATTCATTTGATAGTATAGAACGTATACGAGAGTCATATAATACATTCGATTCACCAGATAGTGTTGAAAGAAATCAAGAAAAAGTATATGGTATTCTTTCTGGAATGTATAATTATACTCCAGTATCAGATAAATTAATGAAAGGACAAATTCTTACAGGATTAAATAAGGCATGTCATTTCTTTTTTCCAGAAACATGGAATCAACTTAATGTTAAACCATCCGAAATTCCAGGTCAAGTTGGTGCATTCTTAGAAGAAATAAAAGCACTTGATGAAATAATTACTACTGCTTCTAACTGGGATCAAGCACTTGTTTGCACTGCATTAATGTCTCTTAAAAAATATGGATGTTGTAATGACAAACTTATTGAAGGGTTGAAGGATATAGACCAAAGAGCATTCAATACAAAAGGTGGAGAGTGGGATGGTATTTCTCACATATGTTGGGAATGGACAAATGCCAATATATTTAAATCTAAAGGTACAAGTTGGTTTAATGCTGATGGATTAAATAGAACTGTATCTTATGCTTGCTATTGGATAGACAAATATATGCGTGATGAAAAAGGATCTAAACTTGGTAAAAATTGGGATAAGGTTGCATTTAAGTGGAAAGATCAACAGGTTACTTCATTAAATAGAGTTTTTGCTATTAAGTAAAAATGCTTATCTTTTAAGAGGGTGCTTGACACCCTCTTTTTTTATGCTATAATATATTTGTTGGACGCAACGTCGGGAGTGACTGAATAAACTTACTGGCAACCGCTAGTTAAGGTGATGAGACACAGGTGGTGCTGCACCGAGAGGTGAATCGACTTACCAGTCGGGTCTCAGGCAAAGATGTATTTACTCTGTAGTAATGCCCATCTTTTGTTGGTATACAGAAACCCAACCTCCCCTATTATTTCGGAGATGATAAATAAAAATAATATACAATATTAGCATATGTTATCTACCCAGTATCGCCTTCGATTAGAAGGCATATGTAAAGCAATCGCAGCAGAACAAGAAGTAAGTTTAGACGATATGATATGGGCAGAGAAATTAGCAAAAGCAAATACGTCCGCAAGAGGTATGCTGAGTTCAGCAAGAAGATTAAAAAGGGACGATGACTCAAGTTTTCTTAAGTACTTGGATATTGGAAACCCCGATTCAAGTAAACATAAAAGGGGTTTCGGTGGAGCAGATGACATAGCAGACTGGTTCCGCAATGACAACAAATCAGATGATTGGAGGCAACGTGATTAACACACAAGGAATGTCCTACGGGAATGGAGAAAGTGGTAAAACTATTGAAGAGCAACATGCTGCCATACCACCTTTAGAGACGAAACAAATGAATCTTTTATCAGATGCATTGAGGGCAGAATTAAAAGATCTCATCAATGAAGTTCTTGATGAAAGAAAATACATCGTAATGCAAGAGGAACCTAAACAAGATTTTACCTATCCTAGTTATCATACTGATTATAAGGGGTGTGTAGATTTTTTAGTTGACTCAATGAGTACATCAGACCAGTGCTAAATAGGATTGTATGACTCTTTAATATGATTACTGACATTAGATATGATGGGTTCATAGGTATCTTTGATACGGAATATGATACTCAACCGTTGATTGACTATTGGAACTATCAAAACAAGATTGGATCTACATTTAAACGTAAAGGTTTATTCGGTAGAGAACGCAAAGCACATGCTCGTAAAGATACATGTCTTGCCACAGAAGATTTCATGGTAGATCATAACGCAGGTTATGTGTACATGAAACAATATAATGAAGTTACTGGTAGATGTCTTGAAGAATACATTGATAAATTTGAACATCTATTACATTTTAGATACCAACAGGTATATTTGAATGTACAAAGAACACTTCCTAGTGAAGGGTATCATGCATGGCATTCAGAAGATGGTTCTTTAGGAACTAATCGACGTATACTTGCAACAATGATGTACCTTAATGATGTTGATGATGGTGGTGAAACTGAATTTCTATATCAATCCATAAGATACAAACCTAGAAGAGGTCAATTTTTGATATGGCCAGCAGGGTTTACTCATGTGCATAGAGGTAATCCTCCACTGTCAGGTGAGAAATACATATCTACATCATGGTTAGAAAATATAAACGCATAAAATGTCTAACTGGTATAAAGACCAACTAACAAATAAGAACTTCTTGTCTCCTATAGGATTTGTTTTCCTATTAGATAAAGCAAAGAAGGCATCTTTTTTGTGTCAGAGAGCATCCATACCCGAACTTACTTTAGGTGATATTGCAATACCTACACGAGGATTCGTATCAGTTCCATTAGAAGGTAATATCCAATACTCTACATTAAACATAGATTTTATTGTTGATGAAGACTTAAGAAACTATATGGAGTTACACAATTGGATTCGTGCATTAGGTACACCTGATACTATACAAGAACGAAGAGAATGGGTAAATAACAATAGTGATGTAGTAGGTAGTCAGGACTTTAAAGTTTCTGATGGTACTCTACAAGTTTTAAATAATAATAATATTGCAAATTTTGATGTAGTGTTTAAGGATCTGTTTCCTACACAACTTAGTACACTAGATTTTAATGTAACAACAACCGACAGTGAGTTTCTTACTGCTAGTGTGACGTTCCAATATCTACTTTATGAGATAAGAAACGTTAACACTCAGACAAGACGATGAAGTTTGAATACAAATTTGAACATTATTGGGGTGGTAAAGATAACTGGTATACTAAATCTAAGAGGTGGGCAAAGAAACAACGCTTTCCTATCTCCTTTTTAGTTACAGGTTTTATAGAATGGTTGCATAAAATGTGGATTGATGGTAAAATATTAAGGACTATGGACGACGTTGATCGTCAAACAGTAAAAATCCTAGGAGATTGGGAAGAAAATGACAGACAAAGCACCCCACACATTGTGGAGACAGGAGTACTTGGAGATGAAAGCTGGTCTATCGAAATTACAAATCCGATTGTTGAAAGAGGGACCGACTCAACTAGCACAGGCATGGTTACTGGGAGCGATGCACAGCGACTACAAGAAGATGAAGGGGATCAAGGAAGAACCGAGTCGTGAATCTGGATACCAGACATCAATGAAAGAATGGTTTGCAAGTAACAAAGACCAAGGAGTATGAATCTTGAAACACTGCAGAATCTCTGGAAAGAGGACTGCAAAATAGATGATGATCTTTACTGTGAGGAGTCTCTAAAGATTCCCAGATTACATCAGAAGTACATGGAATACTATAATACTTTTTCTTTAATGAAGAAAGAGAAGGATGGTGACTATAGAAGATTACTTAAAGAGAAATGGTTATACTATAAAGGTAAAGCACCTGCTACGATATATAAAGAAATGCCATTTGATCTCAAACTTACTACTAAAGAAGAGATCAACATGTTCATAGAGGCAGATGAAGATATTAGAAAAGTGAAGTATAAGATGGATTATCTTGATCAAGTTATATTCTTTTTAGAAAGTGTGATAAAACAAATTAGTGTTAGAAACTTTCAGATCAAGAACGCAATAGATTGGACTAAGTGGAAAGAAGGTTCCTAGTGATACACTATATAATATAGTGACTTAAGTCAAAATGATGGACCTCAAGATTGCAAAAAAGAATGAGGTATATTTAAAAGTAGAAGCACCTGATCATGTCAAGTATGAGTTGGCAGATTTTTTTACATTTGAAGTTGAGTCTGCAAAATTTATGCAGAAGACGAAAAGATATAGAGGATGGGATGGTAAGATACGTTTGTTCTCTCCTGCTACAGGTGAGTTATATTGTGGTCTCGTAGACTATCTTACAGACTGGGCAAAGAAAAATAAGTATGAATATGAGATAGAAGAGAATGAGTTCTATGGATCACCTGATGATTTCAATGAACTTATTACTCCCGAAGGTGTTGCAGGGTTTGTGAAAGCATTGCATCTTCCTGTAAAGGTACGCGATTACCAATATCAAGCAATATACGAATGCCTGAGATACAACAGACGACTCCTATTGTCGCCAACTGCAAGCGGGAAATCCTTGATGATCTATGCATTGGTGAGATACTATACTAATTTGACTAGAAATGTTTTGATTGTTGTTCCTACTACCTCTCTAGTAGAACAAATGTATAAAGACTTTGAATCATATGGGTGGAAGGCATCCTCTTATTGCCACAGAATATATGCAGGACAAGAGAAATACACGAACCATAAGGTAGTGATTACCACTTGGCAGTCTGTTTACAAAGAACCAAAGAAATGGTTTGATAGATTTGACTGTGTGATAGGTGATGAAGCACACCAATTTAAAGCAAAATCTTTAAGTACACTCATGAGTAAGTTACATGATTGTAAATATCGTGTAGGATTTACTGGTACACTAGATGGTGCCAACGTAAATCAACTGGTACTAGAGGGTTTGTTTGGTAGATGTTCACAAGTGACTAAGACTAGTAAGTTAATGAAACGAGGTTATGTCGCTAAGTTAAAAGTACAAGTCATTTTATTGAAACATGATGAAAAACTATTTGAAGGATATCAAGATGAGATGGACTACCTAGTAGAACACAGTGGTAGAAACAATTTCATCAAAAAACTTGCAATAGATTTAAAAGGTAACACTCTGATACTCTTCAACTATGTAGATCGGCATGGGATTCCTTTATTTAATCTCATAAATAGTCATACAGACCAACCTGTATATCTTGTACATGGTGGTATTGATACTGATGATCGGGAAGACATAAGAAATCTTACTGAAAAAGCAGACAATGCTATTATAGTTGCATCATATGGTACGTTCAGTACAGGTATAAACATTCGTAATCTACACAATGTTATCTTTGCTAGTCCTTCTAAATCTCGGATTCGTAATTTACAGTCTATTGGACGAGTATTGCGGAAAGGAGACAATAAATCAAAAGCAGTTCTTTATGATATTGCTGATGATATCTCAACAGACAGGGGAAATAACTACACGTTAAATCACTTGATGGAAAGAGTCAAAGTATATAATGAAGAAAAGTTTGATTATGAAATCATAGACGTTAAACTTAAGCATGATTAATTTTATAAAACACGAAGAGGAATTTTTTGGGATCTTTAAACTGGTTAGTGGAGACGAAGTTCTTGCTAAAGCAGTTATCACTAAGGATCACAATGAATCTCTTGTGTTTTTACAAGATCCTTTAATGGTTGAGATTGTTACTAACCCTATCAGTGAAACGAAAATCGCTAGGGGCATGGGATTTGTGAAATGGCAACAACTATCTGATGAGGATTTCTATGTTCTTAGAGAGAAAGATGTCATATGTGTATCTACCATGAGCAAAAATATTAAACTACTATATCAAGCATTTGTTATGGCAGAGGGCGGGGATCCAATAGATTCAAAAGAATCTGGATATCGCATAGACCCTGACAAGACTATGGGATTAGTAGGTGATATAGAAGATTACCGAAGTATGTTTGAGAAGATATATAAGACTAAGAAAATCCCTTGATTCCTTACAGTCATATTGTACACTATATTGACACCCTTGTCAAGTAATGCTATAATAGATTATTGGAAAGTATAACTAAATGCCAAGCAAAAAACCTAACCCTGAGGGGAAAGTACTGGTTAAAGATCCTACTAAAGGAAAGAAAAAACCTGCTGCCCCAAAGAAAAGAAAACCTCACTATGTAGATAACAAAAGGTTTTTGGAGTCTATTATAGTGTATAAAAATAAAGTTGCCGACGCAGAAAAAGCAGGTACGACTGAACCTAGGATAGATGAATACTTAGGTGAGTGTTTCCTCAAAATTGCTACACACTTATCATTCCGACCCAACTTTATCAACTACATGTATAAGGATGACATGATTGCTGATGGGTATGAAAACTGTGTACAATATATAAAAAACTTCAATCCAGAAAAATCAAAGAACCCTTTTGCTTATTTTACTCAAATAGTATACTATGCTTTCCTTCGTAGGATTGCTAAAGAAAAAAGACAGATGGATATAAAAGATAAGATCATTGACAAGTATGGTTACTCTGATATCTTTACAGTTGACGGATCAGGTAATACAGACTATAATGCAATTAAGAATAACATTCAAATAAAAACTCGTCGTCCATGAAGATACTTCTTATTACGGATCAGCACTTTGGTGTCCGTAATGACAATCAACACTTCATCAATCACTATGAAAAATTTTATAGTAGAGTTGTAATACCTTTTCTCAAAGCATCAGGTATAAAGGAAGTCATCAGTCTTGGCGATGCCTTTGATAGAAGAAGGTACATAAATTTTCATTCACTAGATGCAGCAAAAGAAATGTGGTTTGATCCTTTGAGAAAACTAGGATTGAATCATACTATGCTGATTGGTAATCATGACATATACTATAAGAATACTATAAAGTTAAATGCACCCCACGAACTTTTAGAAGAGTATAATTTTGAAGTCATTGACAAACCAACAACTAAGAGTTATGATGGAACTGATCTATTACTGATACCTTGGATTTGTGATGAAAACAAGTCTGAGATATTTGAGGCAGTTCAAAGATCTAAAGCACCTGTGCTTATGGGTCACTTAGAACTCAATGGTTTTGAAGCACACCCAGGACATGTCATGGAAAGTGGTATGGATGGAACGTTCTTCAATAAATTTAAACGAGTGTTTAGTGGACACTATCATCAAAAATCTACTAAAGGTAATATCAGTTACCTAGGCAACCCCTATCAATTATATTGGAATGACTACGGATGTAAAAGAGGGTTTCATGTTTTTGACACGACTACTCTTAAGACTACTTTTTATAGGAATCCCTTTGACATTTTTTATAAACTGTATTATAATAATGGAGTTAGTATCCCAGAGTCAGAAGACCTCAAAGGATCATTCGTAAAACTTATAGTTGAAGAGAAAGGTGATTACCAAAAGTTTGACTACACAGTCAAGCAACTCCAAAATATAGGTCTCGGAGATCTTAAGATTGTCGAAGACTTAAGTGCTGAACTAGAATGTTCGGATAGTACTCTTGAAACAGAGGACACCATGACATTACTTGAATCATACATAGATGAAATAGAACTTAAAGTTGATAAGTCTAATGTAAAGTCTGTTATGAGATCACTGTATGTCGAGGCATCTGAACTGTAATGTTTGTACTTACTGAAAAAAACACTGGAGGAATCTACGCAGTTCACTCTAAGTCTAAGCATAAAACTGTAACTGTTTTCGAGTCAGAAGATGATGCAGAAAGATATGCTTTGATGTTAGAAGCAAACGGTAGTAAGTCCGAACTGGAACTCATGGAAGTTGATCCAGACATTATCGCTATGAACTGCGTTAATTATGATTATCGATTCGCCATCATTAAAGAGAACCAACTCATTATACCACAGACTAAAGACGCTAAGTGATTGTATTTGACACATTGCGGTGGAAGAACTTTCTTTCCACTGGTGATCAGTGGACTGAAATTGAACTACAAGATAGTCAGTCTACACTTATAGTAGGACAAAATGGTTCGGGTAAATCCACTATGTTGGATGCCTTGTGCTTTGGATTATTTAACAAACCTTTTAGAAAAATTACTAGGGGTCAACTAGTAAATAGTATCAACGAAAAGGGCACCAAGGTTGAAGTTACATTCAATATTGGTAAAGATGAATATCGTGTATTCCGAGGTATTAAACCGAATGTATTTGAACTCTACAGAAATAACAAACTCGTGGACCAAGACGCAGCAGCGAACGATACTCAGAAGTATCTTGAAGGATCGATTCTCAAACTCAACTTCAAATCCTTTACGCAAGTCGTCATCTTGGGTTCATCCACTTTTGTCCCCTTTATGCAACTCGGAGCAAGTCACAGGAGAGAAGTTATTGAGGATTTACTTGACATCAAAATCTTCTCAAAAATGAATCTCTTATTGAGAGATAGAGTAAAGGAAACATTATCATCAAGAAAAGAATGTGATCACTTATTAACTGTAGCAGAACAAAAAGTATCATCGCAAACAAAACTTTTACAGCAACTTAAAGAGGTAAATGATAATAGACAGAAAGAGATACAGGATAAGATAGATACAAACTGGGGAGAAATCGGAGATCAAGAAAAAGAGTTGAAACTCAATAAACTTAACTTGTCAAATCTCGAAAAGCAAATGAGAGATACAGGATCACAGAGAAGTACACTAGATGATTTAAAACTAGATCAAGGTTCTTTGAACTCTGAGTTGAGGAGTGCTAAAAAAGAAATCAAATTTTTAAGTACTAATGATGTATGTCCTACCTGTACACAAGATATTAAAAAGACATTTAAGAATAAGAAAATAAAATCATTAGAAGAAACTGGTGAGTCAATAGCAAAAAATCTAAACAATCTTAAGGTAGATATAAGTTCATTGATGGATGAGATAGAAGAGGCAGATAATATATCAATGAGGTGCCATGATATGAGAACAGATATATCTGCAATAGAACGTGAGATCTTGAGATTACAAAGAGAGAATCTTAGAAGAGAAAAAGAAATAAACAAATTAAAAACTGTCACACCCAATATTGACAAAGAACAGTCTTCTCTGGTAGAGTTTCAAATGAGTTTAGAAGAGACTATGAAAAGTTGTGCACATGTTAATAAAAAGTTGGATGAGTTTCAAGTTATATCTCAGTTGTTGAAAGATAGTGGTATAAAAAGTCAGATCATTAAAAAGTATGTGCCAATTTTTAACAAGTTAATCAATAAATATCTGAACAGTATGGATTTCTTTGTTAACTTTACACTAGATGAGGAGTTTAATGAGAAGTTAAAGAGTAGATTTAGAGATGATTTTAGTTATGCTTCATTCTCTGAAGGAGAGAAGCAGAAGATAGATCTATCACTTCTGTTTACATGGAGAGAAGTTGCTAGAATGAAGAATAGTGTAGCAACTAATCTATTGATTCTTGATGAAGTATTTGATTCTTCTCTTGATGCATCAGCAACCAATGAGTTATTACAAATACTAAAGTCCTTAGGGCAAACAACTAACCTATTTGTTATTTCTCACAAAGGAGATGTATTATTAGATAAGTTTTTACGCACTGTAAAATTTGAGAAGATAAATGATTTCTCTAAAATGTCGGATGATTCCTAATGGTATGTAAAGTCACTCTATTCAAAGCAGGAAAAGTTTGGGATGAAGAAGTAATTGCTATTGATTACCAAGATGCTAAGAAGGTAGCACTCGCAAGAAACCCTGGTGCAACAGTAATGAGTGTAACTGCGGTCATGTGACAGTTGACAAAGTGTCCATAGTACTGGCACATACCTCAAAAATGTATTATAATAAGTACATACGAAACAAAGACACATGACAGTTAATCAAGAAGTAAAAGGAACACTCGCTAGATTATTAGCAACAGAGAATCTAACAGTTGAGCATCGCAAAGTGACAACTGCATCTTTTGATGTTAACAGCAGAGTTCTAGTTCTACCTATCTGGAAGACAGCATCTAATACAGTGTATGATTTACTTGTTGGTCATGAGGTTGGACATGCATTATATACACCAAACACAGATCATGATGCAGACAGAGGATTTGTAAATGTTCTAGAAGATGTACGCATCGAGAAGATGATGAAGAGAACATATCCAGGTCTTCGTAAATCTTTCTTCCAAGGATATACAGAATTAAATGATCAAGATTTCTTCGGTGTTAATGAAGAAGATCTTACAAAGATTCCTTTCATTGATCGTATCAACTTATGGTTCAAAGGTAATGCAGATATTGAGTTCTCTACTGAAGAGCAGGTATGGGTAGATCGTGCTGCTAATACAGAAACATTTGATGAAGTAGTTGAACTAGCAATCGACCTATTCGGTAGAGCAGAGAAGATTGAAGATGAGAAAGAAGTAGAAGAAGCATCTGATGATGATGGCGAAGGTATGGAAATGCCTGACCTATCTGGTATGGACATTGAGTGGGACAACACACCATCTGACCCTAACAAAAAGCAGCAGCAACAACAGCAGCAACAAACACAACCAAGTGCAGAGAAAACACCTCCTATAGGTGGCAAGAATGCTCCTTCTCCTACTCCTCTTGATCGTAAGTTTGATGAGACAGAAAGTTTAACAGATGAAGCATT
>Ga0181413_1000404_pt1 | contig 13477 bp, 20 predicted proteins | sample 36SPOviralmetaG_FD_130111 | JGI IMG/M metagenome (GOLD analysis project Ga0181413, IMG submission 130111) | Marine viral communities from the oligotrophic San Pedro Time Series (SPOT) site, San Pedro Channel, CA, USA - 36 SPOT_SRF_2012-09-28 | ecosystem: Environmental > Aquatic > Marine > Strait... | reverse complement strand
AGTTTAGTGTACTTTCTCAAAAGTATATAGTTGTTTTAAAAGTAAAACACAAATAATTTTATCGGTTACTTATTTAACAAGGCAGGTAACTGTAAGTTACCGTATAAGTAACCTCTATTATTGTTATATTTCATAGAGTTAAGAGTTAAAGTTACTTGGTTACTTCAAAATGAAAGTTTTTAATAAAATATTATTAATAAAAACTTTTAAAACATCTTACTACTCTATAAAAAACTTCGGATCTTCACGCACAGGGCCTAGTATTTTTTGTAAAATGACCTCACCTTCAGCTAAAATTGTAGACCATTCTTCTCTACTGTACGTGCAATCGTACTGATCCTTCCAAAATTTTACTGAAACCGTGCCACATTTTAGACACTCATGAATTTTCCGAACCGGACTATCGGGCAATCTAATGCTCATAGATCTCCTTTGTTTGTTCGTGCGTGATTTTAAGTTATTTTATAAGAAAAGTAAATAGAAAAGGGGCCGGAGGAATCAGCCCCTATCTTTGAGGATTAGAACGGCGGTTCTCCCTCAAACTTTACAACGGGATTACTCTCCCGAAATCTTGTAGTTTTTGAAGCAGTCGGGGTCGAGCGGTGGTCCGTAATAGATTGACACGGAATCGTTAGCCCTTTCTGTCCAGGTCTGGTGATAGTACTTATCTTCATTGATCTCCCCTTGTGAGTGACAAACCTTACACTGGTCAATGGCTTCCTCACTTTCGAATCTAATTTTAACATACCCATTTCCTTTACAATTATAACATATCATTACCAACTCCTTTGATGCGTATCATAATACTTTGTAATCTTTTCATGTCTTCTTCTTTTTGGTTTTGTATCCTTAACAACTTGATGACCTCTCTTTAACTTACGTCTGTAAGCAGCTCCCAGTACAGAGTTCTTACTGCGTCCAAAGATAGTACCAATCTGTGTGTAGGAAAATTTTTCTTTTAACTTTTCAATCAAATCTAAATCCCTGTCTGTATATTTTTTTTCAACTTTACTCCTCATGCATACCTCCTCATTATAATTTTATGCAATCGCTCCCACCTCATGCGAGTAAACATTTCTTTACCGTTCCGGGGTTCACGCACCGCAGACTTTGATACCTTCTCATACTCTTTCATGAGCCTAACTCTAAGAGAATTTTTCTTAGCCATGATTCTTCCTTTCTCATTTCCATGTACATCCAAATGCAATACTCTTGACTGTACACTCTATTCTTTGTGCAATCATTTACATACATCCTGAAGGGTGAGTGCAGGACCACGATCCATACACACACCACCACCGTCAAACAAATTAAGCCAAGCCTAATGAGACGCACTCTTATGCAGACCCTTCAGGTTTAGCCATCGCTAAGAATTGTTCGTCAACATTCTCTCTACCTAGTTCCCACTGTATACGTGACCAGATAAAAAGTTCTTCTTGACCCCATTTCTTTGCCCACTCTTCAGCAGACATACCCTCAGCGTCCTCTTCCATCTCCATGAGTAATGCTTTTACTTTACCCATGGTCCTTCTCCTGTTCTTGTTTATATTTATTAACAAGAAACTCTATCGTTCGACTAACAGATCGCATCTCAGCATCAGCCAACTCATGCAGCATCTTCCAAGTTTCAATCGAGATCGTAACAGATTTAAATTTACTCGTGTCCATTATTTTCTTTCCCTTATAGTTATCTTGACATCAAGATCCTTAAGAGGGTACTCACCATTTACAGTTTCATGATACTCTTCAAGGATATGAATAATTTTTTTAATATCTAGATCGTGACCAGACACCGAACCAACCAATTGATTCTTTTTTTCTTTGCCGTTGTTCCATATGGAACCATAGTTTTCTATATTATATTTATCAATATACATACTTTCTCCTTTGTATTAAGTTATAATATAAGCATATAACAGATTAAGTCAACCATTGTTTAAAGTCTTCACCTAAAACTGTACTTGCGATGTTGATTTTATTACGAAGAGCCTTTACTATTCGCTCGTCCACTGTCTTCTCAGCAATCAGATCTATATAGGTCACATTACTTTTCTGACCGATCCGGTGTGCACGGTCCTCTGACTGTATTCTCTTCTCCAAGTCATAGTTATTCGAATAATAAACCACTGTACTTGCTGCCGTCAGGGTCAATCCATACCCGGCTGTCTGTTGGTTACCGACAAAGTAACGAAGGGGTGACTTAGAATCTTGAAACCGTTGAACAATATCCTGTCGCTCTCCATCAGGAGTATCCCCGTAGTACGTAGCCACAGTATCAGGGCCATACTTCTTAGCAATATTATTATAGATAGTGCGTATGTCTTGACGATAGTTAGCCCAGATGATAGCCTTCCCGTCCACTTCTTCTAAGATATCCATCAACTCGGTGATACGATTATTTTTAAATATCTTTGTCTCTCCGTCTTCCATGATCAGATGACCACAACTAATCTGATGAAGTCTTAACAACTGTGTCATTACTGTGCTAGCTGTTAACACACTACCATCTTCAAACAAAGTAAGAGCATACTCTTTCATTTCTTTATAGGCCTTCTTTTGTTCAGGTGTTAGATCTACTTGTCGTTTGGTATAGATCTTTTCCGGGAGATCTAAACAGTCCTCTTTTAAGACTCGGTAAGAGTGAGCATTCAACAAACCAGATAGCTCCCCTAAGTTCTTGTACCCTACTACTTTATTAAATACATGTGTGCCGACATTTGTTTTAACTTGAACAGTGTATCTATTCTTAAAACTATAGTAAGAGGCATGACCCAAGATAGCAGGATCAAGAAACTCACACTGCGAAAACAAATCAATAGGATCTCTTGTGACAGGTGAGCCTGTTAGTATTCTTCTATACTTTGCAAGCGTACTTAACTTGAGTGCGTTCTTTGTTCTGATTGCTTTCGGATTTTTTATAGTGGTACTCTCATCAATAACAATCATTGCTCGGTGACCATTAAGAAATCGTTCAGCGAACCGTGATCCTTTAGGTGTATGCAAGGCTTCTATATTCATTAAAAAAATATCGAGCGTCAGATCTTTTGGATCTTTAATAATACTCTCCAACATTTCTTTCTCTAACTTATTAGGGGTAGGTGTCCAGGCAACCGTGAAGTCTTCAATGTGATTTGGCAAATGCGTCGGTATTTCCTGGCGCTGCCAGTTACGATACACTCCCTTGGGTGCAAGAATTAAAACACCATTTATATGGCCGTGATCATACAGCATAGACATATTATCAATGAGTACTTTTGATTTTCCTGTACCCATTTCCATAAAATAGGCATAGTTTTCTTTATCCCATGACTTCTCAAGGGCAGTAATTTGATGTGCATAAGGCACAGTTTTAAACGGATAGTCCATAATTTCTCCTTAATCTTTCTAGGTTAAACATATAACACTTGCATTTTAAAAATCAATACGTATATGTAGAAGGAGAAAGTTATGACAGTATATGTAGTACAAGAAAAAACTGGGGTGGATATCACTGATGCTTTACGCTTTGGAGAATTTGAAAATCTATTACCACGTAAAGATCAATTGATGATCAGCTCACAACCTGTAGTGCATGCGCTAAAGAAAAAGTTAAAAGATTTTTCTGATGATGATTACATATTGTGTCTTGGCGATCCATCTATTATTGCAACTGTTGCAGTTGTTGCAGCAAGTATGAATCGTAATAGATTTAAAATGCTAAAGTGGGATAGACATTTAAAAAAATATTATCCTGTTGAGGTAGATACTAATTAAATGGAGAAAGTTATATGTCATTATTTGAAGAATCAAAGAAAGCTATTCAAGAACTAGAAGGCTCTGGTGATGATAGGCTTAGAGCTGTTGGTACTTTTTGTGATCAGTTAGAAACTGTTCGTAAAAAAATTACTGATAGAAAAGCAGAACTAAAAAGACTAGAAGAAGAAGAGTTCAAACTAGAGAACGAATCGATCCCAACATTATTAGATGAGATAGGAATGAAAGCAGTCACGCTTAGTTCCGGATCTAAAGTAGAGATACAAGAAGTATATAAAGCACACATAAGTGAGGCCAACAAAGCGGATGCTTTTAAATGGCTAAGAGATAATGGGTTTGATGATATCATTAAAAATGATATTGTCTGTAGTTTTGGAAGAGGTGAAGAAGACAACGCATCTGAATTGTATTCACGTTTGCATGATGAAGGACAAGCTCCTATTCAGAAGAGTGGTGTTCATGCCTCTACCCTAAAAGCATTTGTCAAGGAACAGATTCAAAAAGGATCTGATATTCCTGAAGACAAATTTGGTGTCTATGTAACCAACAAAGTGAAAATTACATAGTGAAAACTGAAATGAAAAGGAATGATATGACAAAGAATGTTGTAACTAAAAAGACGAATGGGCAAGTTGCACAACTTGCTTCTTTTGATACCTTTAAGTCTATGGGCTTCGAATCAATTGATGCTCAAGATTATGCAACGCCAAGACTTAAAGTCTTAATGGCGCTGTCACCAGAGGTAGCAGATGAGACTGTTGCAGGTGCTAAGCCTGGAATGATCTACAATAACGTCACGGAAGAATTGTATGATGGGAGTAAAGGTATTCTCGTTATGCCATGTGGCTTTGCAAGAGAGTATGTAGAATGGGCAAACATAGGTACTGGAAGTAGTGCTCCTATAAATGTGTATCCTGCTACATCCGATATACTTTCACAAACTACTCGTGACGCACAAAACAAAGACAGACTAGAGAATGGCAACTACATTGAAACGTGTGCCAATCATTTTGTCTATGTTGTTAATGAAGGAGGACAGTCATCGAACGGTATGTTAGGTAGTCCTTGTGTCATCACTCTTAAATCAACAGGGTATAAACGAAGTAAGAAATTTAATTCTTTAATTCGTTCCGTGATCCCTGCTGAGTGGCCTATGTTCTCTGGTTTATTCAGAGTCAACAGTGCCAAACAAAAGAATGACAAAGGCACATGGCATACATTTGATTTTAGCTTTGAAAGATTACTCGATCAAGCTAACGAAAAGGACATTGCTCTCTTCACCGCAGCAAAAACTTTTGCTGAAACAGTAAGTAAAGGGGAGGCTAAGGTTTCTCAAGAACGTGGTGAGGGCAGTGCGACCGAGGCGGAGCAAGCTACTCCGTACTAGGGCAGCTGGTGAGGGCGAACTATCGGAAGATTATTCGCCCTCATTTAATTAACAACGAAAGATACAATGAGTGTAGAGAAATTTAAAGAAGTTTTTAAAGGTTTAGAAAGAGCACACGGAGTATATGTTCCGGGCGAAATAAAAGATAGCGGTAAACGTGGGGGTAAATCCTTTATAAAAAAAGAACCAGTAACACCACAACACTGGATAGATCACATTGCAGGTAAAGATCCTAGCCTTGGTATCGTTCCTATCATGGATGATTCAACGTGTAGGTGGGGTTGTATAGATGTAGATACATATCCGTTAGATCATAAAAAATTAATTAGTAACATAGAGAAATTAAAATTACCTTTGATTGCATGTCGATCAAAGAGTGGAGGTGCACATTTATTTTTATTTATAGATGGCGTTGTATCTGCACAGCTAATGCGAAATAGATTAACAAGCTTTGCTTCTTTGTTAGGTCATGCTGATTGTGAAATCTTTCCTAAACAAATTGAATTGCAAGCAGACAGAGGAGACACAGGAAACTTTTTAAACTTACCTTATCATGCAGGCGATGACACTATGCGTTATGCCTTTGATAAAAAGGGAGAGTCATTATCATTAGATGAGTTTCTTTCTTTTGTTGATGAAAGAAAAATTACAGAAGATAAGTTAAGAAACTTTAAAACAAAACAAGTAAAGAAGGTAGAGGAGCTAGAAGATGGACCACCTTGTTTGCAAACTTTAATTAGTGTTGGCATAGATGAAGGTGGAAGAGATAATGTTTTGTATCAGTACGCAGTCTATGCAAAAAAGAAATGGCCTGAGAAATGGCAAGATAAAATATCTGAGTTTAATTTTAAATACATGAAGCCACCACTTGGTCATGCGCAAGTAACCAAGACAATCAACCAACATGATAAAAAAGATTATCAATACAAATGTAAAGACCAACCAATGTGTTCAAGATGTGACGCACCACAATGTCGTTTAAGAAAATATGGAATAGGTGGAGAGTATGAAAGTAAATTTTCTGATCTACAAAAGTATGACTCAGATGAACCTGTTTGGTTTTTAAACTTTGAAGAGCAACGATTAGTTTTAAATACAGAAGAACTTTTTGATCAACGTAAGTTCAGAAAGAAATGTATGGATGCATTAACACAATTACCTAATGCACTTAGCCCTGCCGCATGGACCGCAAAGATTCAAAGCTTACTCGAGAACGTAGAGATAATAGAAACACCACCGGAGATAACGAAGTGGGGTCAGTTTGATTCTTATCTGTATTCTTTTATTTATGATCAAGGTGTATCAGATAGAGAGGAAGAGATAGCAATTGAAATGCCATGGGAGAACGAAGGTAAGATATACTTCCAACCTAAAACATTAAAAGAATATTTAAATAAGAAAAGATTTTCTGCTCTTACTTCTACAGAAATGCACGCAAGAGTTATGCAGGATTTAGGAGGAGGATCACATAGAAAAAAAGTTAAAGGTATCACTCATTACCTATGGTATGTACCTTCAAAACAAATAGAGCAACAAGATTTATATATACCTGACATGAAAAAGAAGGAGGCGTTCTAATGAAAAAAGAATTTATTGATAATCTAATGGTTCAAATGAAAACTTTGCAAACAAAATTAGATGACGAAATTGAGAGAGAGAAAATAAAAAAGGAAGAATTTAAAGTTAATGATTGGAGAAAAAAAATTGGTAACAATGCTAAATTAACAGGTGATATAAATGAAGCAATTATAATTAGTCATTTAATGAAATCTGGTTGGGATGTTTTTAAAAATATGTCTTGTACAGGTCCAATAGACATGGTTACTTATCACAGAGAAAACAATCAAATAATTTTACTTGATGCTAAATCTTCGGAATCATCAGCGTATTCTGAACTTAGTAAGTGTATACATAAAGGAATATATACTTGTTGGTTTGATGAAAAAAAACAAAAAGTTGTTATTATTAAAGGACAAAACGAATGCATAGAAATATAATTTTTGGTCCTCCAGGTACAGGCAAGACACATAAACTTTTAACAATAGTTGAAGAAGGATTGGCAAAAGGAATACAACCAAATCAAATAGGATACTTTGCCTACACTCGTAAAGCAGCGAACGAAGCTATCACCCGTGCCGTGAACCGGTTTCCACAATACGATAAAAAAGATTTTAAATACTTTAGAACATTACATAGTTTAGCCTACATGGAGTTAGGATTAACCGACTCGTCGTTAATGTCCGATGCGGATTATAAAGAAGTATCAGATTTGTTAAATGTAAAGTTATCTAATCCCACAAATAAATATGACAGCTATGGTATGGGGTGGCAGGATGATAAGTTTGTTAACATCATAGACTTAGCAAGAATAAAAGATGTGAGTCTTGAACATCAGTTCTGTCAAAAAGAAACAGGGCATTTGCCTGGAGGTTTTTTAAAGCTACGTAAGATAGCAAAGGGTTTAGAGAAGTATAAAAAACAAAACGGTTTCATGGATTTCACTGACATGATTTTAGAGTTTAATAAAAGAAAAGAAGCACCTAAACTTAAACTTCTTATCATTGATGAGGCACAAGATCTTAGTAGTGTGCAATGGAATATGGTTGATATCTTATCTCAAAATTCTACACACACCTACATCGCAGGAGATGATGATCAAGCTATCTTTGAATGGGCAGGCGCACATCCATGGAGATTTAAACAATTAAAAGGCAACAGAATTATTCTTGATCAATCGTACCGTGTACCGTTAGCCGTGCAACAAAGAGCTAATGCCGTGATCGGACGTGTAGGTGACAGGGTACATAAAGATTGGAAGGCCACGGACCGTGAAGGTTTATTAAAGACACGTGTTAATCCTTACGCCAATACAGATTTCTTAAAAGATGATTGGCTTATACTTACACGTACTAATTATTTACTAGACAAGATAGAAGAAGAGTTAAAGACAAGAGGTATATTTTATCAGCGACACAATTCTAAATCAGTGAGTGATCGTTTATTACTAGCTATTAATACATGGACTCGTTTAACAAAAAATAAAACAGTAAAGCTTGATGGTATTAAAGCGATGTATCATTACATGAATGTAGATGTCGGAGTTAGTTATGGATCAAAGACAATGCCACGAGCTAACGAAGATAAAGAATATACTTACGAAGAGTTAAAAAATAATTATGGTTTACTTTTATCCCCGGAGTTAAGATGGGATGACGCCCTTGATAGAATACCCCCAACAAAGTTAGCTTATTTATTAGCAGCGTTGAGACGTAATCAAAATTTAAATCATGAGGCAAGAGTAAAACTTTCTACTATCCATGGATCTAAGGGTGGAGAAGCAAGTAATGTTTTATTATTTTCTGACTTATCTTTTAAAGTTGATGAAGAGTATAGAAGAAATAAAGATGTAGAGAGACGTGTGTTCTATGTGGGAATGACACGAGCAAAAAACGAATTGCATTTGGTTCGCTCTCAAACCGATAAAGAATTCACAGAAATGTTTTGGAGGTCATAGTGTTTACAATTGAAACAGCGTTGAAACAATTAGATGTTACAGAGAAACAGGTAAGGAGAATAAGGGCTGAATTACCTAGATTAAATAGAGAAAAAGTAGACAAGGAAATGAAGTTATTATTACTTGATTTACAACTTATGAGAAATGATTTAAAATCTATCAACGATAAGGAGAAAGATGAACAGTAGAGAATATCTAGATACTGCGGCAAAGATAGTAACTGGTCAACGTCAACATGACTATGGTGATAAGTATCAGAATCATAAGAACATTGCTAAGCTTTGGTCTTCCTATTTAGATTATGAAATATCAGCACATGATGTAGCGATATGTATGCTCCTAGTAAAGGTAGCAAGAATTAAACATAGACCCACGAAGGATTGTTACATAGACATGGCGGGATATGCAGCAATTGCGGGTGAGATACAGGACAATGAAGATGACTCAGATACCATTATTTCAACCACCAAGTGAGTGGACTCCTCCGGAACGACTACCAGATTTATCAGACGCAAAACAAATTGCCATTGATTTAGAAACAAGAGATATAGGATTAAACACTGGCATAGGTCCAGGATGGGCTGTCAGCAAAGGTTATGTTATTGGTGTTGCTATAGCTGTTGAAGGTTGGTGTGGTTACTTTCCTATTCGCCACGAAGGTGGAGGTAACTTAGATGAAAAAGTTTTTACAAGACAACTTAAAAAAATTCTAGAACTTCCATGTGATAAGATATTTCACAATGCTATCTATGATGTAGGGTGGCTACATCAAATGGGATTGAAAGTACATGGTCGTATTATTGACACAATGATAGCAGGTCCTATTGTAAATGAGAATAGTCCCATGCGTTTTTCTTTAGATGAGTTAGGAAAAAAATATGCAGGAGAAAAAAAATCTCAATCAGCTTTATACGAGGCGGCAAAGAGTTGGGGTGTTAATGCAAAGACAGAGATGTGGAAGTTACCGCCTATGTATGTCGGCCCATATGCTGAGCAAGATGCAGCTTTAACGTTAAAGTTATGGGATATTTTAAAGAGAGAAATAATTAGACAAGACTTATTAGATGTGTTCAAGTTAGAGACAGATTTATTTCCTGTTTTATTTGAAATGAAAAAGAAGGGGGTGAAAGTAGATGTTGATCACGCAGAGAGAACAAAGAAAACTTTATTTGCTACAGAGAAAAAGATACTTAAAAAAATCCATGAGAGTACAAATGTCCACGTTGATGTTTGGACTCCGACATCTGTCGCTAAGGCGTTTGATGCAGCGGGAATATCTTATGAGAGAACTGCGAAGTCTGGCCAGCCTAAATTTGACAAAGACTTTTTGTCAAATCATAGCAATCCTATTGCAAGAATGGTGGTGGAAGCTCGTGAAATCAATAAGGCAAGAACCACGTTCATTGACAGTATCCTCAAGCACGAGAACGGAGGGAGGATTTTCGCTGAAATCAATCAAATGAGAAATGAGCAGGGAGGCACAATCTCTGGTAGGTTAAGTATGCAGAACCCAAATTTGCAACAAATCCCTGCTCGTAACAAAGATATAGGTCCGCTTATTAGAAGATTATTTATCCCTGAAGAAGGACAAAAGTGGGGATGCTTTGACTATAGTCAACAAGAACCTAGACTGTTAGTGCACTATGCATCTATTACAAATTTAGAAGGAGCAGATCATTTAGTAGAAGGATATAATTCAGGTAACATAGACTTCCATCAAACAGTAGCAGACATGGCAGGCATTGAACGTAAGCAAGCTAAGACAATTAATCTTGGTATGATGTACGGTATGGGTAAAGCTAAACTTGCTAATGAGTTAAGTCTCACTGAGTTTGAGGCGGAGGAACTGTTTTCTAAATATCACACCAACGTTCCTTTTGTTAAACAGTTAACAAAGAACGCTATGAAAAGAGCGAGTGACATAGGATTTATTAGAACCATTAAAGGACGTAAATGTCGTTTTGATTTATGGGAACCTTTAGAGTTTGGCGCCGGCTTTCCTCTTCCTAAAGAAGAAGCGGAGCGTAAGTACGGTGGGTTCACTAGAATAAAAAGAGGATGGACATACAAAGCATTGAATAGATTGATACAAGGATCAGCGGCAGATCAAACTAAACAAGCTATGGTTACATTATATCAAGAAGGTTTTTTACCTTTGATTCAAGTACACGACGAACTAGATTTATCTTTTGAATCCCCTGAAGAAGCTAGTAAAATCAAAGAGATAATGGAACACTGTATTGAATTAAAAGTGCCAAGTGTAATTGATTTAGAAGAAGGTCCCTCCTGGGGCGAGGCTAAGTGATTGTCGATAAGACTTGTACTCGGTGTAATAAAACAAAACTCTTAGAAGAGTTTGATAGAAAAAAAGAAAACAAAAGAGATGGTCGGAAAGCTTGGTGTAAGATTTGTTCAAGTAAACATAGTAAACAAGTATGGATTAATGGAAAAGGGGACAGAGATAAAGCTGCAATAAGTGCGAGTCCTACAAAGTTTTTTAATCACTGGTTAAAAGATGTACAAAGACCTAGAAACATATGGAGGCACCCTGTTGATCCTGATTTAACAGTCCCTGTACTATTGGATTTGTTTAAAAAACAAAATTATAAATGTGCAAAAACAGGAGTTAAACTTACTCATTTAAAAGGACAAGGAAAAGTAGACACTAATATATCTGTTGATAGGATGGATAGCGCTATTAAACTCTACACTTTAAGTAATATTCAGCTCGTTTGCTATCGATATAATATAATGAAGGGAGATATGAATGAAAAAGAACTTGCTAATTGGTGTAAAATTATTTTAAAATACAACAATGACTAAAGTATTTATATTAGTGGTAAGTTTATGGGGCTACAATGGTAACACCTGGGTGTACACTGGTAATCAGATGGTGCTTAAAGAACCAATGCCTCAAGAACAATGTGAAGTAATTGCGGGCAACTGGCAGAAATTTGAAATGAATAAGTATTTTCGTTTTTCTATTGAATGTATAGAAGATATTAGAAAAGAAACTTAATCTAATTTTTTATTTATTTGTTTAAGTTGTTCCTCTATAACAGCGAGCCGTGCATCAATACGCAGCATATCAAAATCTTTTATATTTGATTCGAGAGCCGAGACTCGTGATGAAAGCATCCCGTTAGTGAAGGCTATGCCGCCTACTATGCAGGCTACCCATATCCAATCACGCATCGTTAACATTATGCACCAAAGGGTAAGTTAAAATTTATACCAGCACTGTTTGGTCCTATACCAAACTGAAACTTACCTGGACCGGCATCTAAATTATATTGTAATTGATTATCTTGAACATCAAAACCTTGATTATCTTTAAAAGAATTAATGATATCTTGAACATCATTCGCATTGTAATTTAATAAGTCTTCAAAATTTAATAATGAACTTGCGTTCATTAACTCAGGATTAGTTATGCCCATATTAAGTGCAGGGAAGTTTGGATTCTCTGCATTGTATGCAGCTATAGCATCAGCCTCATTATCAAATCCCGTTGCAGCTGTACCTGGTCCGGAAATATCTGCCATGCTTGGACCTTTTAAAGCGTCTAAATCTGCTTGATCCATACTACTTATTGTCGTTCCCATATCTGTTGGAGCTTTATCTTGATTAAAAATACCACCTAATTTTTCATTTACATTACTCATAAGGTTAGGAAGAATACCAAGAATACCTCCTCCTTTTATATAATCACCAACACCTTCTGCAACTTTAACCAAAGGATTAGGAAAAGCTTTTTTAAATGCCTGCTTCCCACCAGGAGAATTTTTTATATCTTCCATAGCTACTTGATAGTTGCTACGTCCATCGTCGTATTGATTTATAATAGCTTGAGCAGCAGAATTATAAGAGCCATCTTCTCTTCTGTTTCTCTCTAAAAAATCTGAAAATTTTGAGTTGACTTGAACTGGCGCTTTATCTTGTAATAGATCTTTGTTCTCAACCATCCCTGAAATTTGTTCAGATGCTTGATTAACTTGCGCTTTTGTAGCCGGTTCTTTTTTACTACCGCCGCTAAATAAATCTTTCCAAAATCCCATATACTATCCTTTTAATCTTCTATACTAAAGGAATCAACACTAAAGTCTAGCCCTTCGTCTTGTCCAAATGTAGATTCAACGCCTAATGCTTCGTAAACCTTGTCCCGTGAGCCGCCAACGTTGGCTGATAAAAGGGGAATAGTCTTCACTAGTTCTCTTATAATTTTTTTCTTATCGTCTTTTGTTAAGACATCAGCTATCCCTTCCAGGTAACTAACAAGTCTTGTAACAATAGGACCCATCAATGCTTCGACTGGTCCTGATCCATACTGCTCTGCTCGTGCTGCATCTAATAAAAACTGTGCTGGCCCATAAAATCCCGTTCTTTCAATCGCTCTTAAAATAGCTTCAAAATCTGTTTCATCTTTATATCGTGGGTTACCTTTTGGTCCAAACTTAGCCACTTCTCTTAGTTCATTACCAAGCATCGCTGCTACTACCATCACTGATCCAACAGCTGCATACTTAGCGCCGTTTGCTACGCCATTATAAAAACCTTGCTGAAACATTTCTTTGTACCAACGTTTAAGAACAGTGTTTGAGAATGCTACTTGGAAACCTTTTAACTGTGCAAAGATAGCAAGCTTTGGATCGGACATCCACATAGGTCTTGTCGTTGCACGTGGGTTCATAACAACTTCATTGACATATCTAACACCAGCTAGTCTTACCTGGTTTTGATAGAAGTCTGTATCTTTGTAAGCATAATCATTTGTTTCAGGATCTATTCTTTTTTTTCTATACATATCAGATCTAACAAAATCT
>Ga0181413_1000403_pt1 | contig 13496 bp, 13 predicted proteins | sample 36SPOviralmetaG_FD_130111 | JGI IMG/M metagenome (GOLD analysis project Ga0181413, IMG submission 130111) | Marine viral communities from the oligotrophic San Pedro Time Series (SPOT) site, San Pedro Channel, CA, USA - 36 SPOT_SRF_2012-09-28 | ecosystem: Environmental > Aquatic > Marine > Strait... | reverse complement strand
CTTATGATCATAAAAAAAATGAGGGCATCTCTTTGTTTAAAAAAAAGTTGTTAGAAAATAAATAAAATTATAAATCATTTTTCATTGAGTCCATATCACTCAAATGATACTTTAAGGCTTGATTAGAAAGTCTTATTTCTTGTAAAAATAAAAATATTGAAATGATCATACATAGACAACAAGCTGCAAAAATTAATCTAGCAGATTGTAAGTTTCCAAGATAGAGTAACAAAACTGTTGTCATATTGAATAAAAAACCAAAAGCTGCAAAGCCCATTGTATACTTTAATAGGTTTGTTCTATTATTAAGAACATGTAATTGATTTTCTAATTGTGGAGGAGCTATTTTATCATAAGTTAATTGATCATGTAACTTCCGGATTAAACCGCTCAATGTATGAAATCTATTGCTATACATCGTCATCATTAGAGGAATTGCTGGAAACATTAAAGCTGCAACTGTGTAATCTATATCCATATCGAATCAAATTGATTATGGAGATAGTGTTTGATATTTACAAGTAATATTTAATGCAACATTTAAAGATATTCATTGAACTTACGAGACTAAACAAACCAATAGGCTTCATGCTTTTATTTTGGCCATGTTCTTGGGGGTTAGCTTACGCTTATTTAAAAAATCAAAACTTAAATTTATTTTTATATTATATGGTTCTATTTTTTTTAGGTTCAGTTTTAATGAGAAGTGCTGGGTGTATTTTTAATGATATCGTTGATAAGGATTTTGATAAAAAAGTAAAAAGGACAAAAATAAGACCAATTGCAGCTGGTAAAATATCTGTTAATCAATCTTTTTTATATGTGTGTATTCTATGTTTGTTAGCTTTTTTTATATTAATACAATTTAATAATTTGACAATAATTCTTGGACTAGCATCTATGGTTCTAGCTTTTTCATACCCGTTTATGAAAAGAATTACATATTGGCCTCAATTATTCCTAGGAATTACATTTAATTGGGGTGCCGTAATGGCATATAGCGCGTTTGAACAAGCCATTACCATTGAAGTTTTAATTTTATATTTAGCAGCCATATTTTGGACATTGGGTTATGACACCATTTATGGAGCTCAGGATATGTCTGACGACGAAATAATAGGTCTTAAATCAACTGCGATAAAATTTAAAAAGGAAATAAAATTATTTGTTGCTGTTTCTTATACTATAGCAATTCTTATGACTTTATATTTATTTAAAGACTATATTGGTTTTAATATTAGTGCCTTATTATTATTAATTTTTTTATTGAGTCTTTACTATCAATTGATAGCTTTTAAAAAGCATCAGCCTGATACTTGTCTAAGAATGTTTAAGTTCAATAATTTTACTGGTTTAATTTTATTTTTATCAATTTTATCAATTAATATATAAATGAAATATCAAGAACTAAAGATTATATTAAAAAGGCTTTTTAAAGAGTACGTAAAAAAACACATAAAAAAGATATTAATTGCTCTTTTTTTATCAATAATAGTTGCAGCTAGTACATCCGGAATAGCTTGGTTATTAGACCCAGCTGTTAAGAAAATATTTATAGAACAAAACGAAATGTTTGCTTGGACTATTCCACTTTTAATAGTATTTGCATTTTCTAGCAAAGGCATTTCCCTTTATTTTGCTAGGATGAATATAATAAGAGTTGGTCATGAGGTCGCTGGAGAATTACAAAAAAAAATTGCAACTAATATTCTCTTTTCAGATATAAAAACTTTAGAAAATAGACATTCAGGTAAATATATATCAAACGTTTTGTTTGATACTCATCACGTACAAAATTTAGTAAGCACTGCTGTTCTCAATTTAATGAAAGACAGTTTCTCTGTTATTGCTTTAGTATCCCTCATGTTTTATCAAAATTGGAAATTGGCTTTATTTGCAATATTAATGATGCCTTTAGCTGCTGGGTTAGCCAAATCTTTAGGGAAAAGGATGGGTAAAGCTACATCAAAAGCAGGTGAGTCTTCCGGTATATTGACATCTTTTCTAGCAGAAATTTTTAAAGGTTCAAAAATGATTAAAATTTATCAAAAAGAACCTCAAGAAAATATAAAAGCTAAAAATGTAATAAATGATCTTGTTGAAAAGAATATCAAGATTGGAATTGTAATGGTAAGAGCAACACCGATTATGGAAATTTTGACAGGATTTATGATTGCAGGTTTTATAGTTTTTTCTGGAAAACTTATCGCCACAGGAGAATTAGGTGTGAACAATTTTTTTTCTTTTTTGGCAGCGATGATGTTGGCCTATCAACCTATAAGATCATTGGCTACGATTAATATGGCAGCATATCAAGGAGCGGCTGCTTTTAAAAGAATAAGCAGCGTTATTGATCAAGAAATTCAGATCAAAGAAATTGCAGGGAAGCCAGAAATAAATCTTAGAAATTCCGATATAAAATTTGTAAACGTCAGCTTTCAATATCTCTCTAATAAGGAAAAAGCGGTCGAAAACATTGATATTAATATAAAAGGTAACACCATGGCTGCGTTTGTAGGTCATAGTGGAGCAGGAAAAAGTACAATAATTAATTTATTGCCGAGATTTTACGATCCTCAAGAAGGCAAAATACTTATAGATGGTCAAGACATTAAAGAGGTGTCATTAAATTCTTTAAGAAAAAACCTCTCTTTAGTTAGCCAAGATGTAATTTTATTTGATGATACAATTAAAAACAATATTGCCTACGCTAGGGAAACAGCCGCTCAAAGTGAAATTTCACGTGCCTGCAAATTCGCTGCGGCTGATGAATTTATTGAAAAGCTTCCTAACGGTTACGATACATTAATTGGCGAGAATGGAGTCAGATTATCCGGAGGTCAAAAACAGAGATTGTCTATCGCTAGAGCGATTTTAAAAGAGTCTCCGATTATATTATTAGATGAAGCCACATCTTCTTTGGATGCCGAGTCAGAAGAAATAGTACAAAATGCAATTTCAAATCTAACCAAAAATAAAACTACTTTGGTGATTGCACACAGGCTTTCAACTATACATAATGCTGATAAAATATTTGTCCTCAAGGAGGGAAAGCTAATAAACTCTGGCGAACATAGCTTCTTAATTAATAATTGTGATGAATATAAGTCACTTTACAAAAAGCAATTAAGATAAATGATTTTAGCTTATAGGATATTAACTACACTTTTGTATCCTTTGTTATTTATATTTTTATTTTTAAGGATATTAGCGAAAAAAGAGGATCTAAATAGATTTAAAGAAAAAATTCTACCTACACATTTTAATGTAAAAAAAAAGGTTAACACAAAACTTATTTGGTTTCATGCTGCAAGTATAGGTGAATTTAAAAGTGTTATTCCAATAATTGAACAGCTAAGTATCAATAATTCAAATTTAAGATATTTAATTACAACCACAACTTTAAGTTCAGCGAGTCTTGCTAGTGTAGAATTAAAAAAATTTGAGAATATTGAACACAGATATTTTCCTTTTGATGTTCCTTTTTTAATAGATAGGTTCTTATATCTGTGGAGGCCAGATAATATTTTTCTTGTTGACTCAGAAGTTTGGCCTAATTTAATTTTAAAATCTAAAAAATATAATATACCAATAGCGCTTTTAAATGGAAGATTAACTCAAAAATCATTAAATAGATGGTTAATATTTCCAAATACTGCAAAAAAGATTTTCGGTAAATTTGCATTGTGTTTATGTTCTAATATAGCAACAAAAAAATTCTTAGAAAAATTAAATATTAAAAATGTATACTTTGAAGGCAATATCAAATTAATTAATTTATTAAACAATAAGGAGAGCGAAAATAAAAATCAAAATATTTTTTTAAATGAAAGATTTTGGCTTGCAGCTAGTACACATAGAGATGAAGATATTTTTTGTTTAAAAACCCATTTAGAAATCAAAAAAAAATATAAAAAAATCATTACACTTATAGCCCCAAGGCACATTGATAACGTTGAAAAAATAAAATTATTAGCTGAAAAACTTAACCTTAAAGTTCAAATATTAAATAAAAATGAAACTATTCTAAGTGATAAAGAGATTATAATAATTAATTACTTTGGCGCTTTGAATGAATTTTTTAAAGATACAAAAAGTGTTTTTATTGGAAAATCCATGGTCAGAAAAATAAAAAATCAAGGTGGTCAAAACCCTTTAGAGGCTGTGAAGTTTGGTTGTAAAATTTATCACGGCCCTTATGTCTATAATTTCGAAGATATATACAAGATTTTAAAAGAGAAAAACATTGGGAAAAAGATAGTTGATCATAAAGAACTGAGTTTTGAATTAATACGTGATTTACAAAATCCTCTCAAAGAAAGTAATTTAGCTCCAAATTCAATTAAAATTTATAGCCAAAAAACTTTATTTAATTCAATGAGATTGATAGAAAATTTTTTAAAAAATGAAATTAATTAAACCAAAGTTTTGGGACAGCACAATAAATCTATTTTCAATTTTGCTTTTTCCCTTATCTTTAGCTTATTTATTATTTATTTTTTTTAAAAAAAAAATTACAAAAAAACATATATTTAAAATTCCAATAATTTGTGTAGGAAATATTTATATTGGTGGTACAGGTAAAACCCCTACTTCAATTTTGTTGGCAAATGAGCTTTTTAAATTAGGCAAAAAGCCAGTAATTATTAGGAAATTTTATAAGGGTCACAAAGATGAATTTGAACTTATTAAAAGTAGTTTCGAACATTTAATAATAAGTAAAAATAGAATTAATGCCTTGAGAGAAGCAGAAAGCTCAAATTTTAATATTGCAATTCTTGATGATGGACTCCAAGACTACAAAATCAAAAAAAATTTTAATATTGTTTGTTTTAACCAGAGGCAGTTAATCGGTAATGGGATGGTTTTACCAGCTGGCCCATTAAGAGAAAGTCTGTCTTCGATAAAATTAGCGGATATAGTAATTATAAATGGAAACAAAGATAAAAATTTTGAAGAAAAATTGTATACTATAAATAATAAATTAGAAATCTTTTACTCAAAATACAAAGCAATAAATCTGGATGAATTTAAAAACAAAAAACTTTTAGCTGTAGCTGGAATAGGAAATCCAGAGAATTTTTTTACACTAATAAAAGAGAACAATCTAGTAATAGCCAAAAAACTTGTTTTCCCTGATCATTACCAATTTTCAAAAGAAGAAATTCAAGATATTATAAGAGAGGCAGAAAGTAAAAATTATAAAATTATTATGAATGAAAAAGATTATTTCAAAATCAAAGATTATAATTTTGAAAAAATTCATTTTCTTAAAATTTCATTAGAAATTAATAGAAAACAAGAGCTGCTAAAAAAAATTAATCAATATGATTAAAACAATAAATTATTTTTTTCAGTCCTGTTTTATTTATTTATTTTTTGTTATCGGTTTTATTTTACGAATAAAAATCAGTAGAAAACTTTTTTCTTGGCTTTTTTCAACCTTTGGTCCTTATTTTAAATCAAAGCAAACAATAGATAAGAATCTAAATATTTGTTACGAAAATATTTCTGATATCAAAAAAGAAAAAATTGTTAATGAGATGTGGAAAAATTATGGAAAAACATTTATTGAATATATTTTTTTAAATCATTTTCGTAAAAATATTTTTCATATTAAGACACATGGAGAAGAAAATTTATTGCGGGTAATGCGTAACTCAAAACCAGTTATTTTTGTATCTGGTCACTTTGCAAATTTTGAACTTATGTCTATGGAAATTACCAAAAAGAAAATTTCCCTTGCAACAATCTATAGGCCATTAAATAATTTTTTTTTAAATTTTTTTATGGAATACATTAGAGAAAAATATGTTTGCCAAAATCAAATAAAAAAAGGAATTAATGGAGTTAGAGAAGCAATAAAATTTATAAAAACAAAGCACAGTATAGCACTCATGATAGATCAAAGAGTTAGTGAGGGTGAAAAAATAGACTTTTTTAATAAACCTGCGTTTACAACTACCTTGCCGGCTCAACTTTCAATCAAATTTAATTTGGAAATAATACCTGTTTTTATTAAGAGAGATGATAATGATAAATTTCACATTAATTTTTATGAAGGAATAAATCCCAAAAATTTTAATAACAAGTTAGATCTAACTAAAAAACTTAATGAAGTTTTAGAAAAAATGATTATTAAAAATCCTAATCAATGGATTTGGACACATAATAGATGGAAATAAATTTATTTTTTTATCTTTTTAAATCTCTCATTCGCTTCTACGGGTGAAAAGTAAGCCTCCTGTAGATCAACATTCCAATAAGTTAGGTCCTTTAATTGTATTTCTTTTCCCGATACCGCACATATCACATAATCACCATCTTCTACAATTTCAAAAAAATTGTGTTTAAAAATAAGTTTAGCTTTTTTTATATTCATCAATAAAATATATATTATACTACATTCTAACATGAATATTGGATTAATTGGTAGTGGTGGTAGAGAGCATGCTCTGTGCAAAAAAATTAATGAGTCTAAATTAGTAAAAGAGATAATTTGTTTTCCAGGTAATGCTGGTACATCCTTATTAGCAACTAATGTTCATGTAGATATTTTAAATTTTAAGGAAATTTTAAAACTAATTAAGTTTTACAAAATAGATTTGGTAATAATAGGTCCTGAAGAGCCTCTGGTCAAAGGTATTGTTGATTTCTTAAAAAAAAATAAAATCCCAGTTTTTGGACCAAGCAGATATGCGGCTAAACTTGAAGGATCAAAAGCATTTATGAAAAAAATTTGCTCTCAAAACAATATACCAACGGCTAAATTTAAAATTTGTAAAACTAAAACTGAAGTAAATAGTTTTTTAAATAACTGCAAATTACCAATAGTGGTAAAAGCAGATGGCTTAGCAGCGGGAAAAGGTGTCACGATTTGTAAAACAAAAAAACAAGTAACAAAATCAACTACAGAAATATTTAGAGGTAAATTTAAATCTTCAAATAAAGTGATTCTAGAAGAATTTTTAAAAGGTGAAGAGGCGAGCTATTTTATTATTGTAGATAAAAATAATTTTAAATTTTTTGGCACGGCTCAGGATCACAAACGTGTTTATGAAAATGATAAAGGTCCAAATACAGGTGGTATGGGAGCTTACTCACCTGCTCCACTAATAACAAAGAAATTGGAAAAAAAGATAATTATAAAAATAGTTAAGCCTACTTTAAATGCATTAAAAAAAATAAATAAACATTACAATGGTTTTCTGTACGTTGGGTTAATGATAAAAGATAATGAACCTTATCTAATAGAATACAATATTAGAATGGGTGATCCTGAGTGCCAAGTGATATTACCAAGACTTAAAACTGATTTAGTAAAAATTTTCAAAAGTGCAATCGAAAATAAATTAAATAATATTAAAATAGTGTGGAAAAGAAAAAAAAGTATGACTATTGTTTTGTGCGCAAAAGGATATCCTGGGAAGTATAAAAAAAATTTGCACTTAAAGAATATTAGAAAGATAAAAACGTCAAAAAAAAATCATATTTATCATGCTGGAACAAAAATTTTTAATAATCAGTTAAGATCTAACGGAGGAAGAGTTTTAAACTTTACCTCAATTGGAGATAATTTTTTTAAAATTAGAAAAGAAATTATATCTAATATAAAAAAATTAAATTGGAAAGAAGGTTTTTATCGAAGAGATATAGGCTGGAAAGTAATTAATAATGAGAATAATTAGTGGTGCTTTAAAGGGAAGGTCTTTCGATTTTCTAAGAAACTCTTTCACACGTCCATTGAAAGATACGGTAAAAGAAAATATTTTTAATATTTTAGTCCACTCAAACCTTATAGAGGTAAAAATTCTGAAATCTAATATTTTAGATTTATATTCTGGAATAGGTTCTTTTGGAATAGAGTGTATTTCAAGAGGTGCTGAAAAAGTCACTTTTATTGAACAAAATGCTCAAGCGCAAAATATACTGAAAAGTAATTTAGCTAAATTATCAATACAAAAAAAGGCATCAATTTATAGCGATAAAATCGAAAATGTTTTAATTAAAAATTTATCTGAAAAATTTCATATTTTATTTTTTGATCCACCATTTTCAGATACAAATTATGTTCAAAATCTAAAACAAATTAAAAAGAAAATTCTTTATAAAAAAAAACATATTATAATCATTCATAGAGAAAGAAAAACTGAGGATAAATTTCAGAATATTTTAAGAATAATAGAAACAAAGGAATATGGAAGATCTAAAATTATATTTGCAGTATTTAATTAAGTAATTTTTTTGTATATTTTTTTACCTGCTCAACTGCAGGCTGATCAAAAGGATTTATATCAAGCATTTTGCCTACAACAATAGTTTCAATGATAAAATAAGAAAATAATTTACCAAGAGTCTCCTCTTTTCCAATATTGATTTTTAACTCCCTGAAAGGAATATTTTTTTTAATGAAAGTTTTTATTAAGGCTTTTTTTTGCGCATTTTTCACTGCACTTAATCTTTTTTTATTTAAAAAGCTTTTATAAGCATTATTTTTTTTAATACTTATTTTTTCTCTAAAATTATTTTTAAGACTTAAAATATTAAAAAATTTATCTTTTGGCCCGTCTAAATAAAGTTGCAGTAAGCTATGATGATCTTTAGGAGCATTTGAAATAACTGGGAGAAACCCTTTATTTTTTTTTCCAAGACTTTCAGCAATTAGTTGCTGACACCAGTAAATAAATTTCTCAAGTTCTGAAGCATAGTTTAAAAAAATTAAATTATTACATTTTTTTGAGTTAATTAAATTTGCAAGTTTTATCGAATTTTTTTTTAGAAAATTTTTATTATCCTTTTTTAAACATTCTTGAATTTTAGATCTTAATTTAAAAATATTCACTCCCATTAAGTATGCTGGAATAATACCAACTTCAGAAAGAACTGAATATCTTCCCCCAATGTTGGGTTTATGCTCTACATAAAATAAATTAAATTTTTTTGCTATAGTGAATAATAAATTGCTATTCTTCTCTGATATTAAAATAATGTTTTTTGAATTTTTTTTAAAAATATTTAAAAAAAATGAATTAGATAAGGTTTCGATAGTATTGCCTGATTTTGAAATGACTATAAAAAGAACTTGTGATAAGTTTATATTTTTTTTGAAATTAATGATTTTGTTTTCGTCAAGATTATTAAAAAAATAAACCTTTTTTTTTATTTTGTTTTCAAAAAAGTTATATATTGCCTCTGAGCCCAAAATAGATCCGCCCATCCCAATCAATGCTATAGTTTTGAATTTTTTAAATTTGTCTAGGTCTTTGACTCTAAAATTAAATTTATATTTCTTGTCCAAAATATTTAGTGTTTTTCCAGGAATCAGGATATCTTTTTTGATATCTGTAAAAATATTTTCAAATTTTTTTGATAGTTTATTTTTAATCACTTGCGTATTTCTTTAAGAATTGACTCTTCACTTGAAGAAGTTCCAGAAGAAACATTTTCTTCTTTAGAAGTTTTCAAAATATTTTGAATTTTATTTGTCTCACCAGACCCCTTTTTTTTCGATAAACTATTTGGAGAAGGCAATTTCTTATAGTCCGGTGGCAATACTAAATCACCTTTTTTTTCTATTAAAAATTCATCTGTTGTTCTAACTTTTTCATTTCTTAGAACTTTTCCTGCATCTTTGAAGCCCTGACATGAGGTAAATAAAAAAACGATTGCTAAAAGAAGTATGTATTTCATTGTTCTCTATTTTTTAAAACCAGTCCTCTCAAAATAAATATTATTATTCCTACGGTAATGAATATATCGGCGAAATTAAAAGTAAACCAGTGAAAATTATTATAATGTAGGTCAATAAAATCTGGCACAGCTTTAAATATTAATCTATCATAAAAATTTCCTAAAGCGCCTCCTATTATTAATGAGTAAATAAATTTATCTATGTTTTCCGATAAAATTAAAACATAAATTAATACTATTATAATTAATCCAATTAAAGTTGTGACAATTGAGTATAGTAAAGTAGACTCAGTGCTTAAAAAGCCAAATCCAATTCCAATGTTCCAAATTAAATCAATGTTAAGATAATTATTCAAAAAATAAGAATTTTCATTAAATTTAGTAAGAATTATGTTTTTTGTTAATCTATCTATCAAAAAAACTAAAACCATAATTAAAAAGAAAAAAAAATTTTGTTTTCTAAATAATAAGTTTTTAAAATTTTCGAACTCACGTTTTCTAATCATTCAATTAGTTATGTTCATTGCTTCTTCACATCTTAAACATTTGCCATCTAATATCTTCCAACATCTCGGGCACTTAACTCCGTTTATCTTTTTTACTTCTATTTTTAAATTTTCTTCTTCTTCAGACTTAATTTTTTCCGCTTTTGAGGTTATAAAATACTCAGCTAAGTCAATTCCATTTAAAAGCTCAAAGTTTTTACTATTTACTGTTAATTTAATTTCAGCTTCTAAACTTGATCCGATTTCTTTAGAAGACCTTTTTTCCTCTATAGCAATATTAGTAAGTTGTTTAATGTCAAATAATCTAGACCATTTCTGGTGAAGTTTTTCGTTATGCCAATTATTTGGAATTTCCTCAAAATGTTTTTCATGAATACTTTCATTGTTTTTTTTATTCACTAAGCTATAAATTTCTTCTGATGTAAAAACTAAAATTGGAGCAAACCATTTTAGTAAACAGTCTAGAATTATATTTAAAACTATTACACAGTTTATCCTCTTTTTAGAACTTAAACTATCACAGTAAAGAACATCTTTTCTAATATCAAAGTAGAAAGATGAAAGATCTAGTGTACAAAAATTTAGTAAATCTTTATAAAGTTTGTGAAAATTATAATTACTTAAATTTTTTTTTAATGATTTTTCAATCAAGAAAAGTTTGTTTAAAATATATTGCTCCAATTCATCAAACTCACTAATGTTAATTTTTTTCAAATCTTTTTTTTCAAAATTATCTTTTAAATTTCCAAGAATAAATCTAAATGTATTTCTAATTTTTCTATAAGACTCTGCATGTTGCGATAAAATACTTTTGTCTATTCTTAAATCCTCTGCATAGTCAGATGATGCTACCCACACTCTAAGAATGTCCGCTCCATAATTTTTTAATATATCATCTGGGGAAATTACATTTCCCATAGATTTAGACATTTTCATTCCTTTTCCGTCGACTACAAAACCGTGTGAAAGAATGCTTTCAAATGGGGCCTTTCCTCTTGTTCCGCAAGACTCTAGCAATGATGAGTGGAACCAGCCCCTATGTTGATCTGAACCTTCTAAATACATGTCTGCTGGCCATTTTAAATCTTTTCTTTTCTCTAAAACAAAACTGTGTGTTGATCCACTATCAAACCATACCTCAACGATATCATTAAGTTTTTCATAATCATTTGGGTTATATCCATCTCCCAAAAAAACTTTAGGATCATCTGTGAACCAACAATCTGATCCTTGCTTCTCATAAATAGAAGCTATCCTATCAATTACTTTTTTATCTCTAAGAGGTTCTTTTGTTTTTTTATTAATAAAGATTGGCAAAGGGACTCCCCATACTCTTTGACGTGAGACACACCAGTCTGGTCTACCTTCTACCATTGATAATAATCTTTCTTTTCCTTTGCTTGGATAAAAAACGGTATCATTGATAGCTTTAATGGCTTTGTTTCTTAGTTCATTTTTTTTCATAGATATAAACCACTGCGGTGTTGCTCTGTAGATTAAAGGAGCTTTCGATCTCCAAGAATGGGGATAGCTATGTACCAACTTATCATTCTTAAGTAATTTATTTTGCTCTTTTAATTTCTCTATAATAATTGGGTCTGCTTTAAATATATGAGTATTTGTAAAGTAAGGGATTTCTTTTGTATAAAGACCTGCATTATCAACAGTGTAAAGAGAAGGTATATTATTTTTTAAACACAAATTAAAATCATCTGGTCCATGACTAGGGGCGCAATGTACTATTCCTGTTCCCTGATCTAAATTAACAAATTGAGCTTCTAACATTGGGACATCATAATCAAAATCCATTTTCAGGAATGGGTGGCTGCAAATTGTTCCTTCGAATTCAGCTCCTTTAAAAGTTTTCAATTCCTTAAAATTTTTAATGTTACACTCTTTTATTATTGAATTGATTAAATTCTTTGCAACTACAATCTTTTTATCTTTAAAATTTACAAGATCATCTATTTCTAAAAGTGAATATTCAATGCTGCTATTAAATGCCAATGCTTTATTGGCTGGTATAGTCCAGGGTGTTGTTGTCCAAATAATAATATTCGAGTCTTTTAAAAAATCTTTTTTTGATTTCTTTACTTTAAAAGATACATATATTGTATTTGAAGTATGTTCTAAGTATTCAACCTCTGCATCAGCTAAAGCTGTTTTTTCTACTGTTGACCACAAAACAGGTTTAAAACCTTGGTATAAGCTACCATCTAAAAGAAACTTTCCTAATTCTCTTACTATCTGAGCTTCTGCTTCATAACTCATTGTAGAATAATAGTTATCAAAATCGCCCACGACTCCTAGACGTTTAAATTCTTTTATATGGACATCTATCCAGCTCTTAGCAAATTCCCTACACTCTTGTCTGAAATCTTTAATTGGCACTTCATCTTTATTTTTTTTCCTTTTTTTGTATCGTTCTTCAATCTTCCACTCAATAGGTAGTCCGTGACAGTCCCAACCTGGAACATATATTGAGTCTTTTCCACTCATTTGGTGATAGCGAATTATCATATCTTTTAAAATTTTATTTAATGCCGTTCCCATGTGTATATGCCCGTTTGCATAGGGTGGACCGTCATGTAAAATAAACTTTTCTTTTCCTTTTGAATTTTTTCTTAGTTTTTTAAAGATTTTATTTTCTTCCCAATTTTTTAAAATCTCAGGTTCCTTTGTTTGCAAACTAGCTTTCATTGAAAAGATTGTTTTGGGAAGTTGCAGAGTATCTTTTGACATTTTATTTTTTTGCTAATTTTGTATCAATTTTTATCTGTTTTTTTAAATATTCTAAATTCTTAAATTTTTTCTCTACTCTTATAAACTTTTTAAAACTTACATTAATTACTTTATTATATAAGTTTTGGTTAAATCCAAAGATATTTGTTTCTAATAGTAAACTTTGTCCGTTAAATGTTGGTCTATAACCTACATTAGCAATACCATTTTTATTAAAAGTTTTTCCTTTAACTCTAACTGCATAAACTCCTAATTTAGGAACTACATAACTGTTTAAGCTCAGATTACATGTTGGAAAACCTATTCTTCGTCCTCTTTTTTTTCCTTTTATTACTTTGCCCTCAATGCACCAATATCGATTTAGTAGTTTATTCACTAAACTAATTTTTCCTTCTCTAATTTTTTTTCTGATTAACGTTGAGGAAATAGTTTTATAATTTTTTTTAAATGGTTTTGTTATAATACTCACAAAATTAAATTTTTTTTCAAATTTTTTTAGAGTTTGTATATTGCCTTGACGTTCAAAACCAAATTTAAAATTTTTACTAACGTATAAGT
>Ga0181413_1000396_pt1 | contig 13570 bp, 16 predicted proteins | sample 36SPOviralmetaG_FD_130111 | JGI IMG/M metagenome (GOLD analysis project Ga0181413, IMG submission 130111) | Marine viral communities from the oligotrophic San Pedro Time Series (SPOT) site, San Pedro Channel, CA, USA - 36 SPOT_SRF_2012-09-28 | ecosystem: Environmental > Aquatic > Marine > Strait... | reverse complement strand
AGCTACATTTGAGATGCGAGAGGGTGGAGCAGCAGTACCTCGAAAAAATAATGTACGTGTTGGAGATCCTACTACTGTACCTGCTGATATTCAAATTAAAGCTGGCGGATTGAACACTGGCTCTACCAAGTCAGGTGGTTCTCTTGTAAATGCTGTTATGAAAGCAGGTGCTTTAGAGTATAATAAGAAAATAGATAAGCAAGTACCTAATGTGATGTACACTAAGATTGCATTAGCCGTTACTGAAAATGCTCTTGCTGATCTATCTTACCTTGAAGATTTTGAAGGTGAACTTGAGATAGATGAAATAACAGGTAAGCCTAAATCAGAGGGTAAAAGACTTTCAGCTGTTGATCAACGAAAGATTGATAGAGCTAGAGAAATAGAAGGCAAAGATATAACTATAGCAAAAGGTAATGGTGCGTTAGGTAATATGATACATAAAGAGTATCAACGTATGGTTCCTGATAATGATAAGACTAATTTAACTAGAGAAGAAGCTGAAACTTTAGGTGCTGCTTTTAAAGATCTATATGCTATCTTAAATCCTCGTATGATACAGAGAATTGAAGGTGGCGGAGTGGCGCATGAACAATCTACGTTTCAACTTTCAGAAGCAGGTAGATTAGACTTAATAAAAGGTAAAGACAGACGAGCTGCTTTGTTTAGTAAACAACCTGTAAAACCTTTATCTGCGCCTGCACCTAGTGGATCAATTGACGAAGGTGATTTAGCCTCTTTAACTAAAGTTACTTTAGGTAATTTAGGTGTAAAAGAAAGTGAGCTAGTAAAGAAAGCTATGGCAAGCGCTAGTAGTGTAGCTCATATTGTAGATAAAAGACGTGGTAAAATTATGTTAGCCACGTTACTTGGTCGCTTACAAGGTGGTCAAAACGCTGACGTTACTACATGGCAATCAGAGATCCATGGTTTAGGCCAGTCAAAAGTAAATGAGTTTGAAGCTAAAGAAGCTGCTGAACTTAAAGCTTTACTTGAAGAAGGTTATAAGTATAACTCAAATACTAGAACATGGGAACATCCGCGAGATGCTGAATTAAATATTCCAGAATCTATGGTATATAAAGCTGATAAAGTTATGGAAAGTGTAATGATGAGTTACGCTCAACAAGTAAGTGCAATTGCAGAAGCTAGAAGTAAAGCAAACTATTTATCTTATTCTATGCTAGCTTATAATTATAGAATACTACCACAACAAACTTACTTTAATCCTGTTACATCAAAGATAACTAGGTTTGTAACTCGTGGTGTTAAGTCAGCGCGTATTAATAGAAGAGGAGATCAAGTAGATCAAAACTTAAGACAGATGTATGCAGCTATGTTAGTTGACGGAGCTGATGCTTTGTTACCTGACGCAAGAGAAAGAGCTTTAGCAGCTGCTACTGATCAAATGAAAAAAGATGGTGACGCATTAAGATCTTTAGAAAATGTAAGAGATGAGGATTACGAAGTTGTATCAAATGCTATTGCTTCTAAGGTACCGTTAGATAATCCAGATTTTCCTGCTGAAGCTATGGCTAGAATCCAAGGTTCTTTACAGTTAGATCCTACTATTCATGCTGATTTAATAGCTAAGATAAAGGATAAAGGTCAAGATGGTTTAATGTATATAGATGGATTGATTGACTTTGCTAATTACGTAGATGCAATGTCAAATAATAAACCTTTCAATACATACTTTAATGGCTATATAGATGGTAAAACAAACGGCCTTGCATCGAATGGTGTACAGATGGGTCATGAACAAACAGCTTTACGTACAGGTGTTATTCGTACAGGAGTTGAAAAGCTTTTAGATGACGGTGATATTAGAGATCAGTTGCAAAAACTTGCAATAGAATCTTTAGATAAAGGTTGGTCTGATATTAACTTTGATCCTGCAGATGGTGCTACTGCGATTGAGCATATGAATACTATAGCTAAAGAGTTATACTCTTATAGAGAGTTAAACAAGCAAACAACTATGACATATGGTTATGGTATGGAGTTGTTTAGTTTTTGGGTTAACTTTAAAGAAGTTATTGATCTTAAACTACAAGAAGCTAAATCAAATCCGAATGATCATATGCTACAAGCTTTTGCTACTAGCTATGCGTACGTTATGAACGATAAGAACCTTGGCTTTAATAATGATGTAGTAGAATTATCTAAAGTATTAAACGGAAAATACTCTGAGTCACTAGTTGAAGTAATGTCTGATGATGCTATAGCTTCAAGAGCTTTAGTAAGAGCTTCTGCTGGTATGTTTGCAGTCTTAAATGAGATACAAGAGATTGATGGACCAGGTGGTATAGGTAGATTAGCATTTGGTAGAGCAGTTTCTGAAGGCTCATCAACAGCATCATTTACTGATTACGATACATATGCAAAGGATGATGCACTAGCTGCAGCTGCAGGTTTTCCTATCGATGAGAAAGGAAATCAAAAAAGAGAGCAAAGACGTAGAGCTTTTCATTATAAAAAGCGAATGACGTCATCAGCACCGCGAGTTACTAAAGTTGGTAAGAATATTAAGTCTGAACCAGGTCGATGGGCTTATGGTGGTTCTGTACCAGGACCTATACAATCATTGGATGCTGTGACAGTAGTTAAGACTTATACAGGTAAATCATGGAATGATATATCGAATGCTGGAAAAGGTAATCCGTATTTGTTTACTATATACGATGCTTTTAAAATGGATGCAAATAACTATGATGTAGTATTAGGAGAAGTTAATAAGAACTGGATGAGAGAATGTATGAACTATTCTTATCTACAGGCTTATAAAGATTCTACTTTAAAACTCATGAGGGATTATGAGAAAAATAAAGCTGCAGTTCTTAAAGAGAAAGGCAATGATATTATATCAGACATAGATGGTTTGTATATGAAGTATATGTTAGAAGATCATACAGGAAAGAGTACTGAAAAAGGAGATAAGCTAACTTATAGTGGCACTCAACTTGCTAGAAGACTAGGTAAGATGGCACCTATTAACGAAGAGAACTTTGGTTTACAAGCTAAGAAGTGGGTTGATAGTATGCAGATTGCTATGAGAAAAGTAGGATATAACTACGATCCACAAAATCCTAATCGAAAACCTCCTGAAGCAATAACGTATAGACAGTATTACGCTTTTGTAGATGAGTTTTATAGACAGTTAGACTTTAAAAATCAAATAACTAGAATGATAAAACATACTGGTGAAAAGAAAAAGAAGTTAATGGAGAAACTTAGAACACAAGGATATAGACATCGTAATCGTGATGGCTCATATACAATGATAGCATTACAATACTTCGCGCATTAAAAAAAATAACCCCAATAGAAATCCGTATGGAAATCTATTGGGGTTTTTTATTAAAGCAATCCGTTCTTAGCGTATAGCTCTTTCAGTCCTCGAGCTGCTACTTCTTTATTCTTGGTTGCTTCTTCTTCTGTTAGACCTGCATCTATATTCTGATTGTATACAATGTCTAACATCATCTCGTTAATCTTCGGTGTATATAATGCATCTTCTGGTATCTGTGGGTACTGATCTTGTAGTTCTTTATCATCTACATCAGCGCCTCGTAGTGCCAGATAGTTATAACTTCTAGGCATTTAGCTCCTCCTTAAGCAAAGAAATAGTCAGAATCTTCTATGTCATTTATATTTAGACTACCTAATTCTGGTTGTTCAACATCTATTCCTTCTTTATCTGTTATTAGTTCTCCTTCAATATAGTTGTAGAAGTTATCTACATCATACATATCTATGAATTTACGTTTAGTGTGAGCGAGTAATAACTCTACATCACACGCGTGAGTTGAGAAGCTATCGTGTACAGCACCGAACTCTCCGTTCCAGTCATCTATAACTAATGCCATGTGACTAGCATCCATAGAGTGTACGAAGTTAGGAGATATTCCTGTCATAAATCCTCTTATATCAGGAAGTTTAGTTGCTACTTGTGCACAGTGTTGTACTGCTCCTCGTTTATTGTAAGTTGTATACCCACTTATAGTACCTTTAGCTTTACGCCGCTGCATCTGAAAGTTAGTATACTCTACAGGAAAACCTGATGGTGTAGTCCAGCATAGTTTATCCTCACCGTTACCATAAATCTTTCTTGATTCGTATGAGTTTATAAACTGTACTAGCTTACTTAGTTCCTGTAGTTCTTCATCTGTCTTATCTTTCTGTACATAAAGTTCTTTCTGCCTAGTAATAACATCAGTGTATTCTTTACCAGCAGGCTCTCCATCAGGAGAAAACTTCTTGTACTTTCCTATTTCAAATGAAGCTAGTTGTTGCAAGTATGCCATAGTATTTAATGGACCTGGACATACTTTATCTATAGCTTTGATTAGAATCTTTGCAAACTTGTTGCAATCATCTTGAGTAATACCGTATGTAGTGTGGTAGTCCTCTGCTTTACAATCAAAGAACATGTTCTCAGCTATCTTACCTGCACCTGCAGAGTAAGCTCGCGTCATAGATCCACGTTTAGTTATGCCTTTGCGGATATGTTTTATCGGCATTGAGTTTAATATAGAACATAGTCGTTCGTCTTTAGTTAAGCTGATTAGTTCTTTAGCTGTTTGTACGTAGAAGTCTTTAGGTATTTCAATAGGAATTAAACCAACAAGATCTCCTGTCTGTACGTCTTTAGATATAGAACCAAGATGTTGCCAGCCATTATTACTACCATCAATTGGTATAGGTAAGTGAGTCATAAAAAGTCTATGATCTTTCTTAGCTTCATGATAGTCGTACCATTCAATACAACATGCTAAGAATGATACAGTCTTTTCACAAGGTACAAAAGAAGCAGCTTGCCCTAAGTCTACAATCCAGTTCATGTTATTGTTTACCCAGTTAACTCTATCTTCGAGTGTCATCTTGTCTACAGAAATATCTTCTAATCCTTCTGATTTAAGATATCCCTTATAATCTTGTTCAACCCAGTCAGGTATCTCATCTATCTTATAGCTTTCGTTATAGCTAACAGCAGTATGCACTGCAAGCCAGAATAACCCAGCGTCTGTCATAGGTTTACCGCGTGCAAACTTAAGCATACCACGAGATAAGTCTGAGCCTTGGAAGTTTAAGAAAGGTTCTATGTAATAAGTTCTACCTCGATAGTCTGCATCAACGTACTGGTAGAATACATCTTGCTCTTTCAATAGCTTTGCCTTAGACATAATAAACTTCCACTCCATAGCTTTACTACGTCGCTTCATTTCTTTAGCATCGTTATCTTTATAAGGTTCTTCTTGTAAGAAGTTACCTTTGTTATCTATTAGTGCATCATATATTCTTCTGTTGATACGCCAACCAGTTTTCTGTAGCTTATTCATTGCATTAATATACGGTTGACTTAGATCTAACTTATCATCTTTAAGTTTATTCTTTATAACTAGGTGACGATCTCGCTGCACCATAGAAGTAATAGACTTTGGTATCGTAGTAATCGTAGCTGTTAGATTAATACGGGTAGTTGCTTCATGTAAGTCAGCAAGCTCAATCCACTTAGGTGTAGCAGATATTATATGGCTGCTGTCTCTTATTCTTGGGTAATATAAATCTATATAACCACAGTTGTAAAATGCTTCAACAAACAAATCACCTAGTCTTAGCTCCATAGACCACGGCACTTTATCTCGTTTAAGTATACGGTGTATATGTTGTCCTATTTTAAATGATGTGTTAGTTAGCTGTGATGTTCCTGCTGGACTATCACTAGTGTCTTTTGTAAATAGTATCTGTATTGTCTGCAATGCGATGTTCACAAACATATCCATATCTTCTTCGTATGTTTTATGTAACTTTAAAAGTACACCACCAGAGTTAGCTTTCGGATTGTTTACGTTTATCTTCTCGACTTTCTCTAATAGGTACTTGGTCACCTGATCTATAGGTTTTGACATCCAGTCCTCTTTCTTTTAAAAATTGTAGCGCGTAGCTATCATACGTCTCGTCGTATACTACTCTAATAATCCCTGATTGTAGTATAAGTTTAGAGCATTCCATACAGGGTGAATGCGTTGTATATATTGTAGCTCCTTCAGAACCTCCACCTGTTCTAGCTAACTTCATAAGTGCGTTAGCTTCTGAGTGTATAACTTCTGGTCGAGTTGTTTTACATACATGTCTTGTTTCATTAGGCATACCAGCAGGCATACCATTCCATCCTTGAGAAAGTACTCGTCCATCACGGACTATTATACTTCCTACCTTTATCTGTTCATCATAAGATAGCTCACTAAATACATGAGCTACCTTAAGATATGCTTTATCATATCTGAATTCCTTCAAAGCTAAAGTCTCCTGCTTTAGTTAATCTTGTAGTATTAATATCGTAAGTCGCAGCACCAGCGTTACCTGTTAGACCTGTAAACCTAGACTTTAATACTCTGAACGTTATTGTGTTACGTTCTTGATCGTCATCTGCTATTAAGTTTCTAGCAAAGCTAATGATATCAAATGATATCTGTTTGATAGAGCCTGAACCTTTGATGTCATCGATAGAAGCAAGCTTACCTTCCTCAAAACTTCTTGTACCACCTTGAGCTTTACGTAAGTGTGAGATTAAGCCGAGCCATACATTATGTTTCTTAACTACTTTAAGTAAGTCAGACATCATTTTGTCTACAGCTTCATTACCTGATAATCCTTCTGTACCTTCTGATACAGCAATAGTAATGTGATCTAGTACTAGGTACTTACATCCCATTAAAGCCATGTATTCTATCTTATCTATAAGACTTGAGTCACCGACAGAACCTTGATGATCTAACAGTACTAGTCTTTCATCTCCGAATACAGCATCAAAGCCTGCTCTAATCTCTTCATTAGTAAGAGGAGGAGGATCCATTACAGGTCGCTGCAGCTGCATTGATATAAACTTTTCTGCAGTATCACCTACTGATTCTTCAAGAGATATAAGACCTATCTTATCTGTAGTTTTGTTTAGTAAATCTAAAACAATTTCTTTAATAACAGTAGACTTACCTGAGCCTGTACCTGAGGTGAACAAAGTAATTTCACCTTGACGTATGCCTTTAAGTTTATCGTTAAGACCTTGCAAGCAGTCAGGGTATGGTACTGATTCTGTGTTTTGTCTTGCTTGAAACTCTGCCCATATGTCTTCACCTACTACTATACCTGCAGGAGACCATGTCTGTGCATCCCAGATGGCTCGTAGTATGGCGTTAGCACCATACTTTTGTAGTGATTCACAAGGATCTTTACCTCTGAGAGAGGCGATCTTAACCTTGCCTGCACCTATGATCTTAGCACATAGCTCTAGTGATTTCTTACCTGCTTCATCATTGTCTAGCATTAGTACAACTGATTCAAACTTATTAACCCATTCTCTCTGATCAAGCAGAGCACGAGTACCTGTTGCAGATGGTAAAGAAACTACAGGAAATATTCTATCTTTGTAGTGAGACATGAATGCTTCAGCTACAGCCATACAGTCTAGCTCACCTTCAGTAATTACTAAAGTCTTAGAGCCTACTGCTTGTGCTTGGCCAAACAATTCTGTCTTCTTAAAATCACCGTGTGTACGGAAATCTTTAGGTAATATTCTTTCTTTGTATGCTACCACTTGTCCGTCTTTAGTATACGGATAGAAGTGTGAAGCAGGTTTACCTTCTGAATCAACAGACATCTTTACATTGAAGTAGTCTACAACCTTCTGCGATATCTTACGCGAAGTTATAGGGTAACTTTTGTATGAAGCAATGTCTTCAACAAATGTAAATGCTGATTCATTATCTTCTTGTATTACATCTTTCATATCATAGTCTTTCTTTTTAGTTGAGTATTGGCATGAGAAGCAGTAAGCTCCATCATCATATATAGTGTACGCGTCCGATGAATTGCAGTGCGGACATGCTGTTTGTACATAAGCCATTTAATTCCATCTTTCTTCTCTATGTAATCTTCTAATACGTCTTTGCTTAGACGCTTCAAATTTATTACGCATCCTCTTTTGTTTCTTTTGTTTAGTGTATTCGTATTCTTCAAGCTCCGTTATGGGAGGTAACTCTAATCCTGAGAAACTCTTCTCCCTTGCTAACGATTTCTTTGTGTAGTTCGACATAGTATACCTTGTTATCATTAAACTTTTCAAAGATACCTTGGTATGTATCTAAGATAGGTTTTATTACGTTATCAATGTCAGCTCCTCTATTAGATAAGCCAGCGTTTACAATGAATGAGACCTGATTAGCATCAAATGGCCAATCAGTTCCCATTAGGTCATCGCGTATCTCATTCTGATACGCAACATATTCAGGACTCTTGAATGTCCTCTTGCCCCTCGCTCCGAACATCTTGTTCGCAGACAGTGGCTTGGTCTTGAATGTGTTGTCTAATGTCGTCATATTCCTTCCATGATTTTAACATTGTTAATAGTCGACGACTTACGTCAGGATCTCCCGCGTTATGGGATTTCCACTCTTGTTTAACACGATCCCAACGTTTATCCATTGGAACTCCATCTAGTATCTTGGCAGCTTTAACTTTACCTATACCTTTAATACCTGGAATGTTATCAGAGTTGTCACCTATTAAACATTGTAAGTTTAAATTAAGATTAGCTGCATCATCATCAACAAATGTATGTACTTGTTTATTAAAGTTGTAATGATTACCTGGTATCTGAAGTAAATCCTTGTCGATACCTACTACAAAGTAAGGTTTCTCTAGTTCTCTAGCTTCGTAAGCCCAGATAGATACTAAGTCATCTGCTTCCATACCATCTGCTTGAAACGCATCGTAATACGATATCATATGCTCGATGCCGTATGCAAGAGACTTAACTAGTTTCTCATCTAATTCTTTACGATTAGCTTTATATTCAGGGTACATATCTTTTCTGAAATTACCCTTACCTTTAACAGCTACTCGTAGTTTACCCATCATACATGTTGCCTCTATCTCGGACATAGTATGATCTATACTCTTACGTATATCGTTCTTCTTACTAGATATACATGCAGCTCTAAAGTATATAGAGTCTGCATCTACTAATACAAGTGAGTCAGTAGATATTGTATCTAAAACAGCAGGCGATTCCTGCACTACTGGTTGTTGTAATACTTCTGTAGGTGCTTTAGATTCCTGCACTACTGGTTGTTGTAATACTTCTGTAGGGTTCTTAGTGGATGTCTGCATAAGTTTCTCCTTTCACATAGTCACCACCATCCATACAATTTATATTAAACCACTTAGGTGCTTCTCTAAATGATTCTTGTAGGATTTTACCTACTGCATCAGCGTCATCTGGATGGCATGTGTATGCAAGCTCGTCATGATAGAATAATCTTGGTTCAGCTCGTAAGCCTAGCCTATCTATCTCCGCCATTGAATATGACAGTGCTGCTTTACAACTAATACCTTCCATAGACTGCAGTAAGTAGTTTAATGTTTGATGTTCAGCAGGACAGAATACAGGTCTACCATCTACTGCAGTAAACCATCCATCACCTGAGCGATGTTTAGTATTCTTCCATGCTGTGATTAGTTTATTCTTAAGTTCACCTAATCCTTTAATACCTTTTGCAAAGTCTTCACGTGCTTGTTTACCACGACTTGCATTAAGTTTACCTGTTAAGCTATGACCTAGCTTAGCATCACCTGCACCAAACAAGTATGCATACAGGAATGTTTTAGCTTTAGGTCTATCACATTTTAGTATCTCAGCATTACGTTGGTGTTGATCACCATAGCATACCTCATGTGTAAACTGTTTGTTGTTTACATAATGACATAAGCCTCGCAGCTGATTGCCTGATGAGTCAGCACCAACTAAGACTTGTCCTTCATCTGCTTTGAATACTTCGCGAAGCTCTTTGCCCCAAGCAGCAGATACCGCAGGTAGATTAACAATAACCTCGTGCCTTGCGCGGAATGTCGGTGTACCAATAGTCCACATATTGCCATGGAGCCTATTATTACGAAGGCCATCAAGCCAACCACTGAGTACAGAACGACGGTTTCGTAGTGTATAGTAATCATCTATCATTTCTCCTATGTTACCCATCTTACGTAAAGATGTTGACGTTAATTTAGGACCTGTAGTTACCCATTGAAATCCAACTTTCTTCTTTTGATACTCATCTGGAACCCAACCTTTAGTAATAAGCCAGTCTTTAACAAGATCCATAGATCCTAAAGTAATATCTTCTACTCTAAATCTTTGGAACGTGTGACCTGGTGGCATCATATGCGTATCCCAAGCCATTACTTCTTTATCAAAGTATTCACGTAGCATTCTTATAGTAGTTGTAGTATACTCTCCGTTCTTCTTAAACTTAGGAGTTTTAGGTTCTTTATCTATAAATATCTTTCTAGTACCTAGCTGAGGCTCTATTTCATATTCAATCTCGTTCATACGAATAGTCATACGTTGTACTGATTGCTTAGCTTTATCAACATCAAAGTTCCAGCCTTTAGTCTTGCAGCGAGAGTTAAAGGTAGCAGTGTCTAATTCTATCTTCATACCTTTAGCTATCAAGGGGTTTGATTTCAAGATGTTATTATATTCTTCAAGTAATTTATTATAAACTTGTACATTTAATTCAACGTCTTGCGTGCAATACCTCAACATCTCGTTTGAGTATTCATGCCAACTATCAAACTCTATTTTAGAGTTATTAAGATGTTCACCCCAGCCTTGCAGTCCATGTTTGTGATCACGTTTATATCTTAATACTTGAGACATAACCCATGTATCATGGCATCGCTTAGAGTTTAAGTTAGTACCATATAGTTTATCTACTTGGACGTTGTCGAATCCGATGATGTTGTGCCCGACAAGTAGCGTGGCGTTTTCGAGGAGTCTGACGCCGTCAATAACGTTAGCATACCTAACACTTTCATCTGCAAATTTGTATACAGTACCTGTTTCAAGGTTCTTAGCAACAAGACAATGTATTTTTGTAGCATCGAGTCCATCCGTTTCTATGTCATAACATAACTTCATGCTATGTCCTTTCTATTTATCTTCTGTTTCTATATTATTACTACACTTAGGACATATTCTACCTTTGTCCATTAGCATACGATTAAATTTCTTCTTACACTTTACACAAGTATAAATCCTTTGTGGTTGCTGAGCAATAAAATCATAAGGTGCCTCTGACATCAGCATAGAATCCTCCCCATTTACCTCTTGAGATTTGTATAATGTTTGCAAGATCTGTGTAGGATAAGTATCTGACTTGTCTACATGCGACGTCGTCTCCTTCTTCCAATGGTCTTGTTGGTTCGTATACCCATTCCATGAAGAGGTATCCGTGTATAACATCATGCTGTTTAACGAAGTTAAGCATCTTTGTATTAGAGAGGTTATACCATTTCTTAATGAACTTAACATCGATATTAGCCTCCGTGTCTTCACTTGGTAATGCGCTGTGAACGTTCTTTAACACAGCATCTATACGCCAATCATCATGAGCTTTCCACTCACCTATATCAATCATATACCATTCATATATTTCGCAGTCAAGATCCATAAGGAATTTATTACGATCTCTACCACGTCTATTATATAACTTTTCTTTCTCAGCTCTGTATTTTATAAACTCAGCTGGAACTCTGATCTGTGTTGGTATCATCTTGTGTCCTTTCTGTGACATCACGCACGCTTCTATGGAAGTCAATAACTCCTCGTGCTACAGTTTCTATTTGGCTTCTGTGAATACCAATATCTCGTAGATCTCTATCGTTTAATCTACTAAGTGCATCAACAGTAGCATTCATATTTCTACGTCTACGTAATGTTTCTGTTAGTGCAGTAATTAATTTTATTTTCATTTTCTTTTACAGCCTTTCTTCTTTGCCATTATTACTCTCCATATATTCTACTACTATACCTGTGTTCCATTTATCTGCTTCTTGTTGTGCCATCCACTTTGTATTAAATAGTAAAGGCTCGATGGCAGATACTTGATAATCTTTTTTAGGTTTACATACGTATTCAAGCTCATCAAATGGTTCAAACATTACAGCATACTTCATTTACTTCCCTTTCTTTTTCTTTTTACTTTGCGATTCTCGTAAAGCTTTAGCAGTCGGTGCACCTTTAGCACCAGGCTTTTTCATCTTTTCACCTGATCCTGCCTTTATTCTCTTACGTTTTGCATGTATATTATCCCATAAACCTCTTGGCATTATTAATCTCCATCTTTAAATATATGTTTTAATCTTCCGAAGTTATCCACATGTAGTGGTTCTTCCCAATCGTACGGTTTAATTAAGTCAGGTAGACCTAGTTTATTAGGCCTACCCTCTTTAATACCGACCTCTTTTGATTTGTTAGCGTGCAGCACTTCATCCCATGCTTTTTGTGGATCAACTCCTACAATTTGCATAGTACCAATAGCAATGACGCACAGATCTACAAGACCATCAACAAACTCTTGTTTGTCTTCTTGTAAATATGCATCCATTGTTTCTTGAAATTCCTCTAATAGCATACGCATGCGCAGCTTTAGTAGTTCACTCTGTTTAGTAAATGATGCTTCATTAGTCCATTTGGTTACTCCAAACTTCTCGTGCATATCTGCTATATCGTTAGGCCATGATGTCATTTGTTATCCTTTCTATTCTGATGCTTCAGCTGGTGGTTCAGGTACTTCAGGTACATAAGCGACAGCTTCAAACATGAGTAGCATAAATATTACTTGAAATATTGCAATCATATTATTCTCCTTTGTTATTTAGGTATTTTATCTACGTTTTTAGACCAGTCGTCTGACGGATCATCAACAGGTTGAGGACCAGGTCCCATATCATCTTCTTTTTTAGTTGGACTCATGTTGTTTACTCCAAGTGTCCTCGTTATATTAATCTTGAGAATGTCCTCTGTATTTCTCAAAGGCTTTAAAGTCTAATGCTTCATCTTTATCTCTTCTTATTCTAGCTGCGTACATGCAACAGTATACTGCCATGTCCATAAGTGTATCATCGAGTGCTTCGAAGTTTGTTTCTTGCTTTCCTTCAGCAATGTTACGCATACGTAAATACTTAGTATGTATCATATGTATATAACTCTGTGCACCAAATGGAAAGTACTCGTCTTCTGTCCATTTGCTGCCTTGATAATCTTTAGATTTTAGATCTTTGAGATCTGCTGCTTCTCGTAGTATTCCTGAAGCTGTTGTTGATTTTGGCAAGTTACCTTTGTCTTCAGGTTGCCACGGTTTTTCAGCCCATTTAGCCATAGTTAGCCCTTTCTTTGTTGTTATACTCTCCTTATAGAGAATATTAGTTAATTAAATTCTATAAAACAAAACACTCTTGGGTGTTTTGATCAATAGAGTTTCCTATAAGGAGAGCATAGAATGTCTACACACCCGAATAGTTTAAAGAATCTTAAGCCATTCTTTACTACAGAGAAGGCTCAAAGCGCTCAGAAGAACTCGGTGATTGCTCGTAAGGCTAACACACAAGCCCGCGAAGAACTTAAGATGTCTATGCGAGATTGGAAGTTATTTAAAGCTGATGTCTTAGCTGAAGCTGACATGAGTTCTATTGATGTACTTAAAGTATTAATGCATAAGGCCTTGTT
>Ga0181413_1000394_pt1 | contig 13581 bp, 9 predicted proteins | sample 36SPOviralmetaG_FD_130111 | JGI IMG/M metagenome (GOLD analysis project Ga0181413, IMG submission 130111) | Marine viral communities from the oligotrophic San Pedro Time Series (SPOT) site, San Pedro Channel, CA, USA - 36 SPOT_SRF_2012-09-28 | ecosystem: Environmental > Aquatic > Marine > Strait... | reverse complement strand
TGCAAACATTAAAACCAGAGAAGATAATAGAGATTATTTCTAACTTAAAGACAGGCGAAGTATATAAGAATGATGAAGAATGGAAGGCTAAAAACGTTCCAGAACAAGAGATTAGAAGAGATGTCAAAGTTATCATGCCAAGCCTTGATTTATTTGGTAAAACAAAGTAAGGTAAGTGTTCAGGTTTTATTCCTGCTTCACTTAAAATTTAACTAAAATTATGAGCATAACTAGAGCACAAACAGCAAAACGATTACTAAATAGTATAGCCCCTAAAGGTGAAAAACTAGCTTATATAAATGATAAAGAAGCTAAACTTTTAAAAAAAATGGGTGGTGCTGGTATAGATGTAAACGGTACAGGTATTAAAAGTTACGTTGATTTTGGAGCTGGTTCAGGTTCTGTTTCTGAAAGTTTATCTGAAGCAGCTGGTGTTGGTAGTGGTTATAGCGGTGGCGGTGGTAATAACAATTCTGGTGGTGACAATGATGGGCCTCGAGGAAATTTTGCTACTATAAATAGAGGACCCAAAACAGTTACTACAAGTCCAACTGATGATTATAGATATGGACCAAGTAGATTTCAAACCAATCTTGCAAGAGGAGCAAATTTTCTTTTTAATCCAAATCAACTTAGTAAATTTGCTATAGATAAACAAATAAAAGATCAATATGAAAAAGATAAACAAATAGCTTCTGATGTTACAGGTTTATTAACTAGTGGTTATGGTCAAGGAGGAATTGGTAGTCAATATTTTGGACCTGTTAATAATCCAATGAGAGATTCTTATGCTAAAGCTACAGGGTTAGAAGGACCTAAAGGACCACCAAGAGATGGAGGTGGCGACAATAATATTCCAGTGCTTCCAATTTTAAAAAAACCTATAAATGTACCTTCTGATATTGAAGGCACAAAAAGTGATTTTGATTTATATGCAGCACTAGAAGGAAGAGAAGCTATGAAATTTGGAGCAAACCCTTTTAATATGACAGGAGCTATGCAAAGATTTTCTGAAGGTGGAGAAGTAACAGTAGATGATGCTGAAAAGATGGCGCTTCCAGGAGAGTCACTAGCTTACATTAATGAAGATGAAGCAGCATTATTAAAAGCATTTGGAGGTGCAGGAGAACCTATTAATCAAACAGGAATACCATCATACTTTTTTAAAAAAGTTTTTAGAAAAGCTAAAAAAGCTGTTAAAAAAGTTACTAAAAGTAAATTAGGTAAAGCGGCATTATTAGCGGCAGGTGCTTATTTTGCTCCAGCTGCTTTTGGTGGAACAACAGGTTTTGGAGCTGGTAGCACATACGGTAAATTTTTTAGTGGTCTTGGTGGTGCTGGTAAAGCAAAAGGTTTAAATTTTTTTAATAAAATAAAAAGTGGTGATGGTTTTCTAGGTGGCATAGGTAACATGTTTAGAAAAGGCGGTGTAAAAGATGGAGCTTTAAGTTACGGTAGACTTGGTCTTGGTGCTTTAGGTTTAAGCGGACTTGCAGCACTTGGCATGGGAGGTGACGAAGAAGAGGAAGAAACATTAGATGATGTAATTGCAAAACGTTATAAAAGTGATTTAGATATTCCAGGAATTAGAAAAGCTGCTTTAGGTTATAGTAAACCTAATGAATTATATTTTACATTACCTCAAGCTTATAGATTAGGTGCAGCTGATGGTGGTTTAACAACAATTGAAAGAGTTAAACAATTATTTGAAGAGAGACAACGAAATCTTCCTGAACCAGAAGCTCCTGCAATTAAACTTCCATCTAAAGAAGAAAAAGCATTTTTTAAAATGTTAGAAAAAAGAGATAGACCTTTAGCTGAATACAGAGATGGAGTTAAATATACTGATCCCGAAGGAAAAGAAATGACATCAGCAGAGTTTCAAGAAGCTATGCGTAAAATAACAGAAGCAGAAGAAGCTAGAGATAAAAAAGCTGAAGGTGGTACAGTAGCGGAAGCTAAAGTAAAAATGTTAATTAAAAAAGGTGCTGATAATGATCTTATTAAAACGTATGTAGAGGGTGTATCAGACAGTGAAATAGATCAAATAAGACAACAAGTACAAGAGATAATGAGAAACAATAAAGCAGAAGGAGGTCTAATGGACCTTGGTGGTAAAGAGATGGATTTAAGAGGTGGAGGTTTTGTACCTCTTGGAGCTAAAGAAAAAGCTGATGATGTACCTGCTAGATTAAGCAAAAATGAGTTCGTTTTCACCGCTGATGCTGTTAGAGCAGCAGGTGGAGGAAGTGTTGATAAAGGTGCTCAAAAAATGTATAACACTATGAAACAATTGGAGAATAAAATATAATGGCTGTTACAGAAACAAGATCCTTACCCGCACCGTTTGTAGAAGAACTAGGAAAAGATTATGCTAAACAGATTACAGCATTAACTGCTACACCTATTGATACATCTAAATTTGCACCGAAAGTTGCAGCACAAGATACATTACAAACACAGGCTGCACAATTAGCTCAAGCTGGTATTGGTTCATTTCAACCTTTTATAACTGAAGCACAAAGATTAGGTGGAGTAGATCCATCAACAGGACAAGTTACAGCTGCAGGTGTTACAGCAGCACAACAACCTTTCATGTCTCCTTACCAACAAGATGTTATTGATGTAACATTATCAGAGTTTGATAGACAAAAACAAATACAAGAACAAGCAATCAAAGACCAAGCTGTTGCAGCTGGTGCATTTGGTGGCGGTAGAGAAGGTGTTCAACTAGCAGAGTTTGGTGTAGGTTCAGCAAGAGAAAGAGCTGCATTACAAGCTGGTTTACAACAACAAGGTTTTCAACAAGCACAGCAAGCTGCAGCTAGAGCACAGCAACAACAGTTAGGTTTATCTTCTTTACTTCCTCAGTTGCAACAACAACAGATTAGTTCAATTGGCCAAGTAGGTTCAATTCAACAAGCACAACAACAAGCACAGCTACAAGCTCAACAAGAAACTGCTAGAGCGGAAGCTATGGAACCATATGAAAGATTAGGTTTTTATGGATCTGGAGTAACAGGAATCATGGGTGGTTATCCTGGACAATATAATTTTTCAGCTACACCTAAAGCAGATCCACTACAAACAGCATTAGGATTAGGTACAACGTTTGCTGGAATATATGGTGGTTTAAGAAGATAATGAATAGAACTTTAAAAAGACCAATGTTTAGAAAAGGTGGAACACCTAACGAAGGTATTATGTCTGGTTTAACAGAACCAAGACAAGGTATGCAAACGGGTGGAGTTCCTGATTCAGTAGGAGGATTACCAGAAGCCCTGCCTGAACAGCCAGGTATTTTAACACGTATTAAAGATACTATATTTCCTCCAACGGGAAAAATAGTTAGTAGAGCTAGAGAAGTTCAACAGAAGCCTTTTTTATTTGAAGGTATATTTGACGCTGCAAAAGAAGGCTTAGAGTTTAGAACACGAGCAGAGGCCGATGAATTTTTAGAAGCTAATCCTGATTTCATAAATCCTATTAAAATTTTAGAAACAGGTGAAACTATGAATATTAAAACAGAAGAACCAGAAACAGGACCAGAAACAGGAGTAGAAGAACCAGAAGTAAAGTCAAAAATAAATAAATCAACAGAAGATTCAGATGCTGAAACAATTAAAAAATACATGGATATGTTTGAAACAGTATTAGGTGGGGATGAAGATGAACTTAATAGACAAAAGTATTTACAACTTGCTCAGTTTGGTACAAATTTATTAGCACAACCAGGTGGAGATTTAACTGCTGCAGTGGGTAGAGCAGCTGCTCCTTCAGTAGCAGAGCTTGGTAAAATTCAAGCAAGAGAAAGAGCTGCTGATAGAGAAATAAAAGCTTTAGGGTTACAAGCAGCTATGAAACAATTAGATCCAACTAGACTTGAACAGACTGTTAGATATTTACAAAAAGAAATGCCTGGAGTAAGTACAGAAAAATTAATCAACATGGCAATTTCTGGCTCTACAGGTAAAGGGTCAACACAAGAAGATAGAATTCAATTTAATACCGAAGCTTTATCAGAAAACCTTACTAAAGAAGCTGCTGCAAAAGCAGCTAGAGGAATAGATTATTTAGGAAGAAATTTTGCAGAGTTTTCTCAACTCCCTGTAGATAAAAATGGAAAAATAAACCCTGATACACCAGATGGTTTATATTATGATAAAAAAGGAAACTTATCTATTATTGATAAAGGAGTAAAATCAGATCTTAAAATTGGTTCTACAAAAATTAGTTCTAAATAGGAGGCATCATGGCATTTGTTGTTGAAAAAGGAGTTTCTATTAATGAACTTAACAAACAAACAGAGAAAGAAAATAAAGAACAAGATGTAGGATTTTTTGAATCTGCTTTAGCTGGAGTGGCTACAGGTTTATGGAATATACCAAAAGGCGTTGTATCTTTAGGTGCAGAAATTTTTGATTTAGTAGGAAATACAAATACTGCTAAAGATGTAGAGAATTGGTTTGATGAAGTTAACCCTTTTGATGATGAAGCAGAAGCAAGAACAGTAGGAAAGATTACACAAGCTTTAACTCAGATCGCACCTCTTGCAATATCAGGAGCAGCATTAGGAGCAAGAGCAGGAGTAAAAGGAGCTAGTGCTTTAACAAGAAGAGCTGCTGCACTAAGAAGCGCTGAATTTAAAAAACTAACAGGTTCTACTGCTAGTATAATAGCTAAAAAAGCAATAGCAGCTAAAAAAGCTGGTAAGTATTTTAGTTTAACAAACGCTGGTCGAAAAATAATGGGGCCTATATCGGGTGGTATAGTTGGTAGTGGAGTTGGAGAAGCTTTAGTTGCTGATGAAGACATTGGAACACTAGCAGATATTGCAAAAGGAACTTCTTTTGAACCTTATGCACTAACAATGTTAGACAGAGAAACTAAAGAAGGAAGAGACGAAGCCTATAGAAAATTAAAAAACAGATTAAAATTTGGAACAGAAGGTGCGTTATTTAATCTAGCTTTATTTGGTGCAGGTAAAGGCGTTCAGAAACTAAGGACTCCTGCAAAAGAAGGAGTAGATGCATATTTAAAAACTCCCGTTGGAGGATTCTTTCAAAAAATTGGATTAGGGTTATCGGCTCAAGGAGGAGGATCAAGAAAGACTTTTGAATTATTAAAAGGTTCTCAAGATTCAATTCAAGCATTAGAAATCGGTACTATGGAAGCGATTAAAAAAATTGATGATGCAGCGAAAGAAGTAGTGCCTGCCATAAATGATTTTTTAAGACAGTCTTCTGTTAATAAAGAAGTTACACCTTTTACTGAAAAAAAATTATTAAACAAAATACAAAATATATTAACAACTAAAATTGATCCAAGTTTTATTGGTCCAAAAACTGAAGTACCTAGTTTAGGTTCTTCATTACTAAAACCAGAATCTGCTCAAAAAGCTTTAGGACAAATTAAATCAAGGAAAGTAATTCAACAAAGTTTGTCTGAGCTGCCAGAGGTTCAAAATAAATTAAAACTTATTGATGATGAATTAGGAGAATTAAATTTGATGGGTAAAGATCCTTATCAAAGACTTTTAAATCAACCAAGAAGAGCAAAACTTTTACAAGACAGAGCAAAACTAAGTTTAAGAGAAAAAAATTTAAATAGTATTGTTAAAGAAAATACTTTTTTAAAGAAAAGTGTTTTTAAAATAGATGATTATAAAGTGAGTAGAGAGTTACAAGAACTATTAGATCAAGCTAAAAAAGCAGGTATAAAAAATACTGAGCCTTTAAAAAATGCAATTTTAGAAATGAGAATGGGAGTAGATAATGTTTCTAGTTTGTTAATGCAAACAGGTAAATTATCCGGAGATGATTTTAAAATGTTTTCAAATCGACTTGGGTCTTATTTAAATGATGAATATGCAGCATTTACAAAAATGCCTATATTTAAAAAATATAAAGTTACTGATGAAATTAGACAAAAATCTTTTGATTTATTAAAAGCAGATAAATTAAAAACCTATGCACTAGACGAAAAAAATTACTACGCAGCAGGACCTAACAAAGGACAATTAATATCACCTACTGCAGAACAAGTAAAAGGAACACAGTATTCAGATGAATTTATTAATAAACAAATTGATGATTATTTAAGAAAAGAAGGATTAGATGAAGCTAATGTTTTAAATAAAGAATTTAAAAATGGAGTTGAAGAAGTTACAGGAAGACCAGCGACATTAGAAGAACGAAAAGCAGTATCTTTAAATCCTTCAATTTTAGAACCAAAAATTGCTGAACCTTGGCAAAAAGAATTAATAGGTCAAATTAAAGATCCTAAATATACTTTTCATTCAACAATAAGTAAACAAGCTCATCTATTTTATGGAACAAAATATTTAGACGATATTAATAAAGCTTGGAGTGTTGGTCCAAATAAAAAAATATTTACAGCTGATGAATTAACAAAACAAGGAATTGATATAAATAAATTAGATCCAAGAGATTGGAAATATGTTCAACCAGGAGAAGATAGACTTGCTGGTATTAGTGCGCTTGATGGTAAGTATATTAGAGCCCCTGAGTACGATTCAATTTTTGATGTGACCAGTGATTGGTTAAATAAGACAGATGTAGGTACAGCATATCGTTATATGCTTTTAGTGCCAAAGGCCATGTCTCAAATATCAAAAACAATATTATCTCCAATAACACACGTAAGAAACTTTATAAGTGCTGCTTCATTTGCACTAGCAAACGGAGCTATACTACCAAATTTAACTGATATTCAAACATTAGCTCCTAAAGTATTTGGAGGAAAAGGTGTATTAGGAGAAGCTTATGATTTAACTGCTAAAAGAGTTTTTGGAACCTTAAACAAACAACAACAAAGATCGTATCAAAGACTAAAAGAACTAGGCCTTACTGGAACTCAAGTAGAAGCAGGTGAAACTTTAAAATTAGCACAAGATATTGCTGAAGGAGCAACAGGAGCTAAAGCATTTGATAAATTAAGTAGAGCTCCTGAGAAACTTAAAAAAGCATATATAAAAGCTCAAGATACATATGTGGCCGAAGACGATTTTTGGAAGATAGTTTCTTTTGAATTAGAACGTAATAGATATAATAATATATTTAATAAGATAGGTTTTACAAAAGATAATTATAAAACATTATTAAACGAAGATAGTAATGTAGGTAGATATTTTAGAAAAAAAGTAACAAGAATGGATATTGTTAACGAATCTTATGATGGATTTTTAGATGAGCTTTCAGCAAACATGGTAAGAAATCAAGTGCCAAACTATGAATACATTGGTAGAACAGCTCGTGCATTAAGACAATCTCCTTTTGGTAATTTTATTGCATTTCCAATTGAAATTATGAGAACAGGAAATAATATTATAACTCAGTCTATTGACGAAATAACAAGTGGGATACCTCAGTTAAAAGCTTTGGGAACAAGAAGACTATTAAGTTTTGGTACAACTGTTGGAGGAGGACCTATCGCTTTAACAGAAGTATTCAAAGCTAAAAATAATGTAACCGAAGAAGAGATGTCTGCTCTAAGAAAATTTGTTCCTGAGTGGTCTAAGAACTCTACACTGTTACCAGTAGGCAGAGACGAAAACGGTTATTTAAAATATGTAGATTTTAGTTATTCAACGGCTTATGATTTTTTATTAAGACCTTATACAACTGTTGTAAATGCTATAGCACAAACAGATGGAACAGAAGAGTCTTTAAAACAAGCATTAGGTGAAGGTTTATCTGAAGGAGTTGTAGAACTTATGGAGCCTTTCGTAAGTGAGTCTATATTTACAGAAGCATTAGTAGACTCAACAATTAGAAGAGGTATTGGAAAAGGTGGTAGAAGAGTTTGGAATGAACAAGATGATCCAATGGTTAAAATAGGAAAAGGAATATTTCATATTGGCGGAGCTTTAACACCTGGATCAACATCTCAATTAAAAAGATTAGGACAAGCAGCAACTGGAAAGACAAGTAAGTATGGTGAGCTGTATAGTCTTGCTGATGAGTTACCTGGTTTAGCAGGGTTTAGAACAATTAACTCAAACCCTGAAAGAGCGTTAACTTATATGTCTACTGCTTTTGGAAGAGATTTAAAAAAAGCATCTAACTTATTTACCAGTCCTTTGCTAAAAGGAGGAAGAGTAGATCCTGATGATATTGTTAATTCTTATAAGTATTCTGAAGCACAAAGGTTTCAAGTTTTAAAAGACATGTATAAAAATATAGATGCTGCTAGAACATTAGGTGTAAGCGAAAGTGCTATTAGAAAAAAAGTTAAAAGAAAAGGTTTATCTAAAAATGTATTTAATCAATTAATGCAAGGTAAGTTTACTCCTTCAAGACCAAACAGTTTTTTTGTAAAAAGAATGTCTGAAATAACTAGAGATTTAAATGAAAAAGAAGGTGTTAATTTACCTAATCCTTATTTTGAATCTATTCCTGCTATCAATGATATTATTTCTGAAAATAGAAACATTGGTTTATTAAAAGATAATGTTTCATTCTATGAAGAAGCCCAGGAAATTCCACAAGTACAATCTCAACTACCTCAAGTTCAAGCTCCACCATTAAGAACACCAATGCCCGCGCCTATTAGTCCTGTGTCTCAACAAACACAGTCGACACAAGCTAATACTTATGCTAGTTTATTTCCAAGAGATGAACTAGGTAATCTAATCGCTCAAAAGAAAAATATATAACATGGCTATACAACCTAAAAATACCAGAGAACACATCATATCATTATACGGACACGTTTCTGGTGTTAAAAAAAATTTAAAACATGTACACGAAGATGTAGAAAAATTGGGTGGTAAGGTAGATAAAATCTACTGGGTATTATTAGCTGCGGTGGGGACTGTGGCCTTATTCTTTTTTGATAAGTTACTAACTTAGATCCAATCTTTTAATTCTTCACCCATAACTTCAGACGCAATATTAATTTTCTTACGTAAAGCTTTTACAATCTTCTCATCAACAGTATCTTCTGCCATAATATCAACATACGTTACTGATTTCTTTTGTCCTATTCTGTGTGCTCTATCTTCTGATTGTAATCTTTTCTCTAAATCATAACCATTTGAATAATAGATTACGGTGTTGGCTTGAGTAAGTGTAATACCATAACCACCTGTTGCTGGTGTACCGATTAAGAATCGTACTTCATCATCCGATTGAAACTGTTTAATATTATCTTGCCTTTCATCTTGAGGCGTGAGCCCATAATAAGTCACCACGGAACCCGGACCATGAACCTTCTCTATTTCTTTTACAATGTTTTTAATATCATGTTGATAGTGAGCCCATATAATAGCTTTACCTTCTGTCTCTTCTAATACATCCATAAGTTCAGATAGTCTGTTGTTTTTAATTTGTTGAACAGAACCATCATCAGCAGCAAAGTGACCGCAAGTAATCTGATGTAATCTCATTAGCTGAGTAAGCGCAGATACTGATGTAACTTGTTTACCTTTTAAAACAGCCAAGGCTTGCTCTTTCATTTGTTTATAAACTTTGGCTTGTTCGGAAGTTAAAGTTATATGTCGTTTAGTCCATATTTTAGGGGGTAAATCCAAACAATCTTCTTTTAATACACGGTAAGAAAAACCTTTTAGTTTATCAGATAGTTCAGATAAATTCTTAAAACCATTAACAATTTGTATTTGTCTACCATGCATATGTAATGTTTTCATTTCTGCATATCTATTTCTAAAAGCAAAATAAGATTGGAAGTTTAACAGGAAAGGATCTAAGAAATTACATTGTGAATATAAATCTAGTGGGTTCTTTGTTACCGGTGAACCAGTCATGATTCTTCTGTACTTACAAAGATCAGCTAGGGCTAATATATTTTTAGTTCTTTTAGCTTTAGGGTTTTTAATAACTGTACTTTCATCAATAGCTGTTAAAGTTTTATGTGTTCTTAAAAATTTAGCTGCAAATGTTTTACCTTTATCTGTGCTGAAAGCCTCAACATTCATAATTAAAATATGAAGATCTTCTCCTGTTTCAAATAAAGTATTAAGTTTTTCTTGTTGAGTTTTATTTATATTAGATTGCCACAATACTGACACATTCTTTATATGATCAGGTAAGTGAGTAGGTATTTCTTGGTTGTACCAAGTACCAATAACTCCTTTAGGTGCAACAATTAAAGCACCATTTATAGCGCCTTTATCATATAACATAGCCATGTTATCAATAAGCACTTTAGTTTTACCTGTACCCATTTCCATAAAGTAAGCATAGCTTTCTTTATTCCACGATTTTTCTAACGCAGTTAACTGATGCGCATACGGTTTAGTTTTAAACTTGTAGTTCATAATTATTATATCTTCTTTCTATTGACATACTATATAATAAAGCTTATATGTTTGTCAATGCCAGAAAGTATAAATTACTCAGAAATAAAAAAAGATAGGGAGCCTATCGTACATGTGTTGCAAGAGATTGCAGGCACTAGAGATGGTCGTCCAAAAATAAATATTATGGGTGCAACGGGTTATGGTAGAATAAAATTTCTACTAGACGAAAGAGCACAAATGATTTTTTCACCTGGACCATTAATCTTAAAGTTAAAAAGATTATTGAAAGACTTCCGACAAGATGATTATTTATTACTAACTGGCGATCCTGCTTTAATAGGTGTTGCCTGCTGTATAGTTTCAGACTTGACAAATGGTAAATTTAATTTATTAAAATGGGATAAACAAGAAAGAAGATACTATCCAATTGAGATAGACATTTATAATAAAGGAGAAATACATGAGTCAAATCAACTTTGAAAAAGATAAAGAAGATCTGTTAAATAAAACAGATAACATTCAGTCTTTAGCAGATCAGGTTCAAACACTAGAATCTTTAGATGCTGATATAAAAGAAACTGAAAATAAACTAAAAGAAAAGAAAAAAGAATTAGAAAGATTGTCAGGTGAAGTTATTCCTACAATGCTTTCTGAAATGGGTTTATCAGAATTAAGACTTCAAGATGGGTCGTCCATCAAAGTCTCAACGTCGTATAGAGCACACATTAGTGTGGCTAATAAGGAAGCGGCGTTTAACTGGCTTCGTAAAAATGGACTAGGGGATATAATCAAAAACGAGATATCCGTATCCTTTGGTCGCAACGAAGATAACAAGGCGGCTGATTATGCCGAACTTGCAAAAGGTCAAGGGTTCCAACCGACACAAAAGTTGAAGGTTGAACCCATGACTTTGAAAGCGTTAGTCCGTGAACGTATCGAGGCAGGTAAAGAAATGCCAACGGAAATTTTCGGTGTATTCACTGAGAATAAGACAACAATAAAAAGGAAACAATAACCATGAGTCAAGTACAAAAAAAAGAAAATGCAGGTGCATTAGCTACAAACTTATTTGAAGCAGATGCAAATGCTGGCTCTCAAAATATGGCGCAAGAAGATCTTGCATTACCATTTTTGAAAGTCTTAGGACAACTATCTCCTGAAGTAAACAAAAGGGATGGGAAGCATGTCGAAGGTGCAGAACCAGGCATGATTCTCAACACTGTCACAAATGAAATTTTTGATGGTGATAAGGGGATAGATGTTTTGCCAGTATACTACAAAAGACAACTTGTAGAATGGCAAGACAGAGGTGAGAGCAAAGGAGCTCCTGTAGCAATACATGAAGCTAGTAGTGATATTATGAGTAAGACTACAAGAGATAAGTCTTACAAAGATAGATTATCGAATGGTAATTATATCGAGAACACTGCGAATCACTTTGTTATTTTGCTAAGTAAAAGCCCAACAACAGCTTTGATTTCTATGAAAGCTACTCAATTAAAAGTGAGTAGAAAATGGAACTCAATGATGATGGGTTTGAAAATGCAAGGTAAGAACGGCTTATTCACACCGCCAACATATAGCCACATTTATAAACTAAAAACAGTTCAGATGTCTAACGACAAAGGAACTTGGTTTGGTTGGGATGTGTCCACAGTTGGACCAGTTCAAGATAAAGGAGTTTATGAGATAGCGAAAAATTTTGCAGCTAGCGTAAGCAAAGGCGAAGTTCAAGCTAAACCAGAAACTGAAGAATCACCTAAAGCTAGGAAAATAAATTTATAGTTTCCTGCGGGAATAACTGAGGCGGTGATGGGAGACTGGATCCGCCTCGCTTTATTTATATGAACAAAGTGAATGACAACGCGCCAAAGACGTATGAAGATTGGTTAGAGACTGATCATATTATTATACCATGTGAGAACAAACGATCCGTGGTTAAAAAATGGTCAGACATCAATTTTAAAATTACGAAAGAAGAATGGAGATCAGAACACGTAAACAAACAAATGGGTTTACGTTTAGACAAATACATTGATTTAGATATTGATAATGACTTTGTAAAATATTTTACAGATTATTATATTAAGAAATGTGGCGCTATATTTGGAAGAAAGAACAGTCCAACAAATCATTATTTATGGGCTGGCACAGCTAAACCTAAAAAATTTATATTACCAAAAGATTTACAAAAAATTTATGAAAAATATGCTCACGGAGCTACGCTTTGTGAGATAAGACATGACATTCAACAATATACTTTAGTACCGGAAACAAAATACCATACAACAAACGAACCAATTGAATGGGAACATTTTGAAGGTATCCATGAATATACTGGTGACTTACAAATGGATGTAGGTAAGTTAGCTTTATCTACAGCGCTTTGTATTATCTATCCTGATAAAGGAGATAGAGATAATTTCTGTACAGCAATAGCAGGAGTTTTACTAAACCATACAAAATGGAAACCTGAAGACATCGATGATTTTATTTATCGTATTGCTGTAATAGCAAAAGATCACGACCCAGATAAAAGAAATAACAAAGGTACATCACACGCTAAAGCACAGAGAAAATTAGGAATGCCAACGATTGCACAATCTGTTGGAGATAAGTGTAGTGTATCGGCTATTCAAACTTTATTCAGTTGGGTAGGTATTACGAACGAAGCAGTTGAAGGTCAAGCTGCAATAGGAGATATCATAGAATATGGACAGAATAGATATCTTGTAAAAGTAAATGCGGTTGTTAATGATAAACCAAAGCAAGTTCAAATCATAGTATCGGGTCCAACACTTATGAAACAACATTTGTTTTACGATGAAGTTATTAGTCAAGCTTCTGTATGGGTTCCTAAAATGAAACCCGTTGAATTTGAAAAGATAATGCGAGCAAAATATGAAGCGAGAAGCAGATCTGAAAATTATGTTGAAGAAGCAAATGAGAACTTAAGATTTAAAAAATATTTCAAGTCTTATATTAGAAAAGAAAAAGCTTACACAGATAAGAAAGAATTATACAATCATAAACTTCCCTATTTTGATTTGGGTAGAAGCTCAATACAATTTAATCTAGATATGTTTGAAGATTATTTAGAAAGTCAAAAAATAAATATGAAACGAGTAGATCTTGTTATGAAAATTCAAATGATTTTAGAAGGTAAGAAGATACATGGTAAAGATTCAAACAATAAATCTTTTGTATATTGGAAGATAGATAAACCAGATATTGACAAGGAAGATATTCTTGTTGAAGGAGAAGTTGTAGAGGAAGTACAGCAAATAGATTATGAAGCC
>Ga0181413_1000392_pt1 | contig 13679 bp, 7 predicted proteins | sample 36SPOviralmetaG_FD_130111 | JGI IMG/M metagenome (GOLD analysis project Ga0181413, IMG submission 130111) | Marine viral communities from the oligotrophic San Pedro Time Series (SPOT) site, San Pedro Channel, CA, USA - 36 SPOT_SRF_2012-09-28 | ecosystem: Environmental > Aquatic > Marine > Strait... | reverse complement strand
CATCATTAGTAGAGTTCCAGTCAGCATTAAAATGCGTTGCGGTTATTTGTGCAAACATGTTGCTACAAAGTAACGTTATGATTAACAGTAAAATATATTTCATTTATCTTAATTCGTCTATTTTATCCTCCATTCTGATTAGCCTCTCTTCTAATTTTTTAACATCATCTCTAGTCTCCATAATAGTGTTTCTTACGTTGACATCTTTCATGTTAAACTCCATACGAGTTACGTCAGGTTTTGGAAGTTCTTTAGCTTCAGCTATATCAGCTTGTAAAGCAAACCACATACCTATAACACCAGATAGTGCAAAGCCAACTGCTATGAGTGTTTTGATACTTATATTAAAGCCTGTGTTCTCATTTAATTCTTTCGCCATTTTTGTAAATTTGTTATAGTTAAAAGATTACGTAGTTTACTCCAAATTTAAAGTCATACCACTCACGATTCCAGTATTTGTTGTATTTACCCTCTACAAACGTGCCTAAAGACTTATTTACTTTATAACCAAGTATCAAACCACCATTGTAATCTAGCCATTGATTACCCTCGTATTTGTGATAAGAGTAATCACTACCTTCGTCTAAATGGTAAGGCATTAGATTTGCCCAAGCATGTGACCAAAATGATTTTGTATAGTGGTAATAGTCAAAACCAAAAACAACAGAGTGTTGTATAATTTGATCTAGTTCATTACGTTTTCTTTCAGTATAATCAGCTAACATTGTAGGTATAACAACCTCTTCCCAAACCTCTTTGCTTGTAGCAACGAGTTCTCCACCAGGAGAAAAATACTCACTAGCAGCTACGTCGACATTATAGCCTTCTTGCAGTGCTAGGTAAGTGTAATGTATATTGCCATTGCTTCGCATCCACTCTGCTAAGGGATCATATCCGTACGGTTCGGATAACCTTTGAGCAAGCCCAGCATTAAAGGACAATTTGTCATTAACTTTATATCTATATCTTTCTGACATTTCAACATATTTAATATCAGCAAAACCATCTTCTAAGTATTCACCTTTTAATATATACTTGTCATCTACAAATCTTATAAAGTGATGCTGATCTAAATATTCATTACCTTGTTGTCTCTTATAATCTACTTCAAATAAAAATTCTAAGCCACGCACTTTACCTACATTAGCGCCGTCTGACCATGATTCTTCTGTACCATCATAAAACGTACTAGCTCTGTTTTCATAACCAAATCTAGCTATTTTACGTATACCTAACGCTAAGTTGTAATCGTACGGTGTTTCTACCGTTACAGTTTCTAAGCCGTTAGTTACAGAGAACACATCTATATCTGATATAGAGTTACCACCATTAGCTGCAGCATAAAACGTAGCAAACTTAAAATATTTTTTAAAGTTTTGTGAGCAACACTCTTTCGGCGTAGCGCAAGCAACCAATGCTATACACATTATTACTATTAGTTTTTTCATTTTTTAAGTTTGTTTTTTATTTTATTTTTTATCTTTGAGTTAGATTTTTTCTTTGCTTTTATTTCACCTCTTAAAGCTTTTATTTCAGTATTTTCTACACCAACATCCCAAGTGTTCCAACCCATCATTAAAGCAAGTCTTTGCCAGTTTTCATTTTCTTCGTTTAAAGCTTGACTTGCATTGTTTATCTTACTAATAGCTCTACCTAAAGGAACGTTTGTAAAAGCCTCAACACCTTGAGCTATAGCTGGTACAGCTGGATTTTTGTAAGTAATACCCATCTCGCTCATTACGTCTTTATTAAATTTTCTAGTTTGAGTGGCAGAATATAACTTTCTCATTTTAGAACCAATAGGCGGTGATATATTTGCAAATTGCAACACCGTGTAAGCGTGATCTGCTTTGTAATCTTTTTGATCTTGCTTGTAAAATTCTAAAGCTATATTTTTAGCAGTTGCAAGAATAGCTCCGTATATACCAGTACCTCTCAATAAAGAGTCAATTACAGTGTTAACTAGTCTTTCTTTTTTCTGATCTGCTTTTAATTGATCTTTTTCGTCTTCATCATCATCATATAATAAAGCAAACATAGCTGACTGTAAGCTAGCAAATATTATATTTTGTATAGCTCCGTAGTAAACTATTTTACTAACATTTGTTTTCCAATCACCTCTACCTTTTATTAAGTCAATACCAGCCTTTTTCATTATTCTAGCATATTGCATTGGTGTGTTTTGAAAAGCTAGTATAAATCTACCTAATATACTTGCTTGTTGTCTTGATATTAAAGATGGATCAGACGATTGCTGTGATACGTTAGCAACATCTTGCAAGTCAGCAAAAGCTTTTTTTTCTGCAATTTTAATTTCTTCATCAGTAAAAACATCTCCTTCATTTTTATAATCAAACAAATTATCTTTATAATCATATAAATAAGACTCGAGTCTATTTCTGTAAAAACTAGCACCACCAACAGCAATAGCAAAACTATCAGCAATTTGTGTAGGTGCAAAACCTAATTTAAGCATGTATGCTAAAGCTGCTTTTGCTTTGTTTTTCTTATTAGCAACAGCGTTTGCTAATGCAGCTTCGTTAACATCTGTTTTTAAACCTGAACGTCTTTGTTTTAAAAAGTCAGAATTAAATATCATAGAAAAATCAGACCAAAATTGTTTTTGATTTGCAAAAGCCATAGCAGCTTTAACAGGGTTGTTATCACCCCAGTTTACAAAGTTTACAGCTGATATAGTTTGTAGCAAGGCAGATCTCATGTTAAGAAACATTATAGCGCCTACGGAATTACTAATCCACGTTGTCCATCTGTTAACTTGAGCGTCAGAGCTTCCAGAACTTTTGTTTTTACCAGTTTTCATTCTGTACAACATGTTTTCCAATGCGTCTCTATAATCAGTACCGTATATAGCTTCAATTTTGTTTAAATTTTCTTTTGAAAAAACTATTTCAACATTTTCATTAAACTCTTGCAAATATTCTGATCTACCAATTTTATTTACAGCGTTGTCTAAATCAGCAACAATACTTTCAGCTGTCCAGTCTTCACTAGGCTCTACATAACCTTCTTTTCTTTTTGATATTAAACTTAAACTACTAGCAAAAGCAGTTAAACCAGGATCTTTAGCAACTAAATTTACTAACATTGCATTGTCTCTTTTAGAAATACCAGGAACTTCAAACCCAGCATTGTTCCAAAGATAAACTCTTATAGCCGCGTCATAAGAAAAGCTAGAACCTTCTATCTGTTTGCTTAGCATTTTTTTAACTTCAGGAAATTTTTTTAATAAATCTCTATAATCATTAGCTACAGCTTGCCTAGCAGAGTTTAACTCTCTAATACCTTGCTGGTATGGTTTTAATACACCTTGTTCAAAGAATTTTATTTGAGCCTCTCCTTTTTTACCTCTAGCATTAGCTATAGTATACATTAAGCCCATAAAATCTTCTGCGCCAGGTGGTATGTATAATTTTGATTTACCTTTACCAGCACCTCTTGTTCTTGCTGCGGCTGTAGAAAAAACTTTTTCTCTACCAACACCTTTGTTTTGCTCAATTATTTCGTTAATATCACCTCTTAAATTTTTACTAAACTTTACTTTAGCTTGTTGCACTTTTGACTTAACATCAAACTGATCTAACATGTTTTTAACAGCTTGTACATTTTGCAAGGCATCATCAGCAAAGTAAAAATCATTATAACCTTCACCAACTTTATTAGCGATCCATAATGCTTTTGCTTCTGATGTAGAGTTTGCTAAACCAGTAATATTTTTTAACGGTATATTTAAGCCATTAGCTTTTAAAAATGCAAATATAGCTGGTGCAGATTCAGCAGGTCTAGCAGTTAGTACAAACATATCGTTGTTTCCAAACTTACTTTGTAACTTTAAAGCTTTGTTAAACAAAGGTGCTGTTTTACCATCTACAACTTTGTTAAACTCACTAAAATCAAATTTATAACCTAAGTCTTGCATGTCTTGATAACTACTAGCATATTGCTCTGGAGTTAATGTACCAACATCACCGTTTGGTTTTGTAAATTTAACTAAAGACTTGCTAGTTGCAAGCGTGTCGTCAAAATCTAAAACAGTAATACCTTTAGTAGGTCTATTTGATCTTGAAAATAACATAGCTTTTTCTATTACTAAATCATTTTTAAACTTTTCAGCTTTTATTCTAGTAAACTCTTCACCTATTATTTCATTTGTTTTTATATCTCTTATAGGTACTAAGTTTTTAGCTCCATTAGTTAAAAAATTATAATACCTTACCCATGAAGGATCATTATCAAAATCATAATCTGTAGTCATGTTACTTTGTAGTCCAGCCATTTTTATAACACCATCCATACTTTTAGGTATTATAGCTACAGTATAGTTTTTGTAAAATTCATTAGAATTTTTTACACCACCTTGGTTTTTATATACGTCTATAATTTTCATAGCCATATAGTTTGCTGGTATCATGTGCTCATACTCTAGCTTTTGGCCTCTTTGTTTTACAGGAACTTGTAAAGCGCCTTCGGCTACATATTGAAAATTAGCAGCTCTTCTAAGCGGTGCGTTCATGCTAGATAAATTACTAATCATAAACATAGCTATATCTACATCATCATGAGCATCGCTTTTAACTAAAAAGTCCATCATTGTATTAATAATGTTTCTAGCTTCTTGAGCTTCTGCAAATCTACCAACAAAGTCCATGTCTTTTAACGCGGCAGTGCTACTTTGTCCTTTTAATTTTGCGTTTGCAGATTTCCATATAGCTGGCGTCATGCCTTCAATTTGCATTATACCATAAGTTTCAAAATCAGAAACGTTATCAAATACTTGATTTCTAGGCGTGCCTTTTACAAAGCTATTGTTTTCAATAACAAAGCCATCTTCATCAACTTTAAACTTACCTCTACCTATTTTTGAATTACCCGCGTACATAGGTTTTAATATAGCCATTATTCTTGCAACCTCTTGTAAAGATTTACCTTGCTTTAACAAATGATTACCATATTCAGAAACACCTCTTCTAGCTTTATTAATACTGTTTATATTGTCATAAAAAGACGCTGCAGAAGGTCTTTTGCCATCAATTTTAATATTAAGCATTTTAACAATGCTATTAGACTCTTGATCTAAACCTTCAACTAAAAACTCTGTCCAAGTTTTTGTAGGCTCTGTTTTGTTGTTTATTAAAGCTGGTGTATATTGTTTTAATAACCTTGAAATATCTTTTGCTATTTTACCTAATTCAGAAGCTGATATGTAATCGCTGTACGTGTCTACTAATACTTTTTTAATTTCTTTGTCACTAGTAACATCTACCAATGCTGGATTTAATTTTGAGCTTGTTTCAGATATTCTATCAAAAAACACAACTTGTTTTTCAACTGATAAATCTCTTAAGCTTTTGCTAAACAACGGTTCTGCTTTACCATCTTCTAATATTGACAAAGCTTGTATAGGCGCGCCTTCCTCTATTAGTTGTTCTCTAACGGCTTGATTAACCATCATTCGCTCTGTCTCTGCAATTATACCTCTAATTTTTGAGCTTGTATTAGTGTCTTTTTTATATAAATTAGGCTTGTCTCTTTCTGTTATACCAAAAACTTCTAAAACTTTATCAGTACCTGGATTTTGTATTTTCTTTTGTATTTCTAAATTAACAGGTCTTTTTGCCTTTGTTACAACCTCACCTTCTTTTAATTTTGATATTTCACTTTTAGTGTAAAAAACATCTTCTAGTGTTTGTCTATCTGTCATTAAAACCGATGTAACACCTGTAGATTTGTTTTTACTATTATAACCTTGTGGTAATAATGTAAACAATAAGTCTGCATTTTTATTAATAAAGAACTGTGCGTTTTTAACATCAGGTTTTGACAAATTACCAGGCTTTGGCTTTACACCAAACATTTCTTGTACATCACTTAACACAACATTTTTTAAATTTTTAAATGTTTTACCTGTAAGGTCTTTACCTTTCATTAATTGCTTAATCTTTTTGTTTATTGCAATACCTTCTTTACCAAACCTTTCGTATATCTTTATTTGTTTACCTGTGTCTGTGTCTGTTTTTGTATTAGTGTCTGGAGCACCTCGGCGTTTAAGCTCTTGTTTTAAATCATATTCTTTTTTAGCCTTATCAATAATACCAGGTCTTTTTTTGCTTATATGAAATCCTATCCAACCAGATAAATTATCATTAACTTTAGGATTAAAGTTTGTTACAGCTGTTTGTAATTGCTCTTTTACAGCTTGTATAAAATCAGCCATAGGCATGTCATACACGTTGTTACCTTCAAGACCTTTTCTTATAACAGCGTTTAAAGTTGTATCTTGTGACGTTAACAACATAAAAGCATCGGTATTACCACCTCTATCGTACTCTTCTTTAGTCATTGTTGGTGGCGCAATGTCATTTATCTTTTGCTCAGTTGATTTTGAATAAGCAACATTACCAACACCTTTTTTAGCTTTAGCTCTATCCTCTTTTGCCATTTGTTTTACAGCATCAAGTTGTGAAAAACTTTCTATTTCACTGTCTTTTTCAATTGTAGCTCCTTTTTTAATAACTTGTTGTTGAGCTTTAGTTAACTTACCTTTTTTTATACTTTTATTATAGTCTTTTATAAAATTATAAACATCTCTACCAGTGTTAAATTTAATCTTAGCAAAACCTAAATTTTGAAAAATTCTTCTAAAAACATCTCCTATTTTAGTAAAAGCATTTTCTTCAAATTTAATATCACCACTAGCTATAGCATCTGAAAACAATGTTAACACTTCTTGAGCTTCTTGTGATTTTAATACTTTATCGTCCCTTGTATACTGCTCTAATCTTTTCTCAAATTGAGTTCCTTTAATTTTGTCGTTTTCTTGCATAAAACCAAGTAAAGCACCACCAATAGCAATTGAAGTTTCTTCGTTTGCAAAAGTTGTTTCTAAAACTTTGTGTAAAAATTCGTGAGCAGCAACATTTACAGCTCCTTGTTCTTTTGCAACGTCTTTGTTTATAACAAATTTATTATCTACAAAAAACCCTTGTTGCGTGCCAGCTTTTTCACCATACTTTTCAACAGCTTCTTTACTGCTAAGAACTTCCATATCAGTGTTAAATTCTTCTGCTAGTCCTTCAACATTTTTAATTGTCTTGTCAAATAATTCATCTTGTTTTTGAATTATTGTGCTATTTTTGATTTTTTCATCAATAACTTTTATTTGCTCATCAATATTACCAACTAAGTTTTTGTCTTTACCTTTTTTTAATTTTATTAATTCGTTTTTTTGCATTAACAAATCAATCTGTTCATTAGTAACATTTTCTGGCGCTAAATTTATTGCATTAACAATACTTTGGCCATACTCTTGAGTTTTATACGTTTGAGTTAAAAGCTGCTCAAGTTTTTCTTTTGTTTTAGCATTTAAATTTTTTCTTTGCAACTTCTTTTGTATAACAAGAATATCACCATTTATAGAGTTCATGATGTTTTTAGCATTAGTCTTGTACTGGTTGTAAACATCGTTTTTTACAGAATCAAAATCTTTTTTAGCACCGACAGTACCAACACTACCAGATAATAATACTGTAGCAGCTATAGTTTCTTTAATTACTTTTATATCAGTAAACTCTGGAGCATGGCTAACACCAAAAGCTATTTTAGCTAGATCGCCAGCACCAAGCTCAATTAATTCTTCACCAATTTCTTTACCAATATTTATATTTAAATTACCGGCAGCTTTTAACAAGCCTTGTTTTGTTGTAGCTGTTTTTAAACTACCTGCAAATTTGTTTAATATATTTTTACCAACTGTGCTACCTAAAAAATCTTTATCAGGCATTATTCTTTGAATAAAACCTGTGGCTAAAGAAACAGTGTTAGCATATGCAGACGCTTGAGGGTCTGATAAACCTAAACCTTGACCTCCATAGTAATTGTCTAAAACAGTCATGCGGTACGTAGTTTCCATCATAGATAAATTACGCATTGCAGCTGGCGACTTACCACCACCAAAAGCTCTATGTGCTAAGCTTTGTAAATTAGCAAGTCCACTTATAGGGCCTTTAAACCTTGTTAAAGCAGCAGGTGCTGTTCTACCACCTGACATCATTATACCTAGCATAAATGGTAAAGTTTTAGCTATAGATTTGCTAGCAGATCTACCGTTTATTGTAAAGTTACCATCTTTATCAACAAGATCAGCGCCAAAATCAGAAGTACCTAACCAATTATATTTATCAGTGTTTTTGTAAGCAATATTAATAGCATCTTTAAAAGAGTAATCACTTTCTTTATCAAAACCACCACCCATAGCCAATGTGTTGTAACCAAATAAACCAAATCCAATTGTAGCGTCTTTTATTGTTCTTATACTTTCTTGTACAAATGTTCCAACCGCATCACCACCAACAGCTAGCGGCGCGTTAATAAAATCTTTTTTAACATGTTTATTAACCCACTCATTGTATTTATCTAAGTTTTTAAAATTACTGTCAAACAAACCAGTTGTAACGTTATAAGTTAAATCACTAAAAACTGTTTTAGCTCTTTCTGAAGCTTGATCTCTTATATCGTCAATTCTTTGCGCGTCTGCTTTTAATTTTTCAGATCTTCCAACTAACAAGTCGTAAGCTTCTTTAGTTTTTTCTTCTTCAGGAAGTTTATTAAAAAGTGCTATGTCTTGCTCTAGTTGATCTTGAGTTTGTTGAAACTCAGCTCTACCAACGTTACCTAATAAAGATCTTATTTCATCAAACTCTTCATTTAAAACAACTCCTTTAGCTACGTTTATAACTTCATTTTTTGTTTTTGTATCTACAGCATCGCTAACACCAAAAGTGAACGTATCGCTTCCTTCTTCACTTTGTAATCTAGCCTTTAACTTAGGATCAGAAAATACAATATTTTCTAGTTCTTTTTGTATGCGAGGTGTTATTTCAGCTTTTTCTTCGTCGTTTTGAAAACGAGAATAAAATTTACTGTCGTGCATAGTCATTAACTCTTCTACAGCTGTATTAACTTTTTCCCTTTCTTCTCTTGCTGATTGAATTTGTTTTGAGTTTGACGCCTCGTACTCATCAATAGCTTTATCTATTTCTTCTTCAGTGCCACCTCTATTATTAATACGACTTATTATATTGTCAATTTCTTTGTCGTATATATCTAGCTTTTCTTGATTTTTTTCGTTTAACTTTTGACCTTTTGGTTTTTCATTTTCAGTTACTAAAGCATCAATTTTACTTTGTGCTTCTGCACCTTTTTTAGTAGCTAATCCACCTGCTTGTTTTTTTTCTTTTTCTAACTCACCAACGCTTTTTGCACCTGCAACTGCAGTTTTAAGATCTAAATCTACAGCTTTAACATCTACCTCAGAATACTCTTCTGTTTCAATAAAATTTGGAGGCAATGTACTATCTTGCACGCCAGGAATATCTTGAAAATAATTTCCAAGATCTCCTAACAGCTCATCATTTTTATTTGAACTCCAAGTTTCTTTTTCAGCCATGTATTACTTCTTGTATTTACGTGTTGTTTTTGTAGTTACTTCGTCTTTTGCAGCGTCCGTTTGTTCATATGTAGTAAGTATATCTTGTTTACTAACAGTTTTTCCACCACCTTTAACAACAAGACCATTTTGTCTAAGCCATCTTTGAGTATCTTCAATACTATCAGCACCTCCATTTAACTCCATAAATTTATCAATACTTTCGTACATTACAAAACCTCCTTTTGGTTTTGGATAATAAAAACCAAAGTGACCTTGAATACCTACGTTAGGTGCAGATTTTTTAACAGCATCTTCTATTTCTCTAACTTTAGCAGAGCTAGCTTCTAATAAATCACCTTGCTCTCCGCCAGGCACTTGTAATTGAACTTTACCTCCAACTGTTTTTCTAGTTGTAACCGAAGTGTAATTATCTTTATCTTTTTCCGCTTGCTCGTCATCTTTTTTCTTCTTTAAAGCTGCTAAGTATTTTGTGTTTTTGTTTTCAATAGAGTTATAAAGCTTGTCTTTAAATATTGTTTTAGACGCTTCTAAATTAAAGTTTTCATTATCAGGGTTAGTAACAACATCTATAAAGTTTACTAGCTCATCTGGGTCTATTGTACCATCATCATCACCTAAAGCCATAGCAATTTCTTTATTAACAGTTGGATCTGCTTCTAGCATTGAACCAAAACTTTGACCCATTACATCATCAGCAATAGCAGCTTTAAATCCGGCGTCATCTAACTTATCTATTCCTTGTGCTATTTCATTTTGAGCAGAAATACCACTGTGTTGACCTTTTTCAACTTTACCAAGAAGTTTAGCCATCATAGTAGTTGTTTCATAATGTCTTGGCTCGTAAAGCTTGACGTACTCTGCTTGAGTCATTTCAACCGGCTCACCTTTTGTATTTTGAAATTTAAATATTGGTTCACCTTTTTCATTTTCACCATATTCATATTCTTGCGACTGTATTTTACTTATAGCATGTAAATTTTCTTTACCAATACCTTTAGATTGTTCGTTGTTGTCAATTTTTGTAGCGTAATCAAGTCTAGTAGCTTTATGATCTTGTACAAAAATAGAATGCGCTTGAACTTGTCTTAAAACGTCTAGTCTTGTTTTTTCATCACCGTTTTGTACAGCTGTAGCATAAGCATCTTGCAAGCCTTGCATTTTAGAAAATGTAGCGTCATAAATGCCTTTGCCTAAAGAACCTGAGTTTAATATAACTTCTTCTGCATCTTTTTTTACTTTGTCATTTAATTCTTTTCTTCTAGTTTTTTCTGCTTCTACTTTTTCTCCATAAGCTTTTTGCATTTCATTACCTTTTTCAGTAATTTTATCAAGACCAGAAAGATCTGCCGGCATTGCAGCCTTACCCATAGCTGCTGCTCCTTTTACTAGTGTTACGTCTGCTGTTGTTTTTGCCATATTATTATACTATTAATTTACCGTTTTCGTCGTACTTTAATTCACTATCAGGCTTGTTATCCTCAGCCATTCTTGCGCTTGCCTGTGCATTTAGCTGGGCTTGCTTAAACAAATCAAGTCTTCCGTCATTGCCATCAACACCTCCTAAAGCTTTCAACGGTTGCAATGATTTTGCTCCAGCTATATTCATAGCCATATCTGCGCCTGCACTAGCTATATCACCAACTGCACTCATCTGATCTTTAGTTGCTTGCCTTCTAGCTGCATCTGCAGCGGCTGCTCTTTGTTGTGACATACCAAACAGTGTAGATGTTTTTTGATATTCTAAACCTCTACCAGCCTCAGCGCCTGCAACTCTTGCTTTTTGTGCTATTAACTCGCCTTGACCAGATAGTTGTTGATTTTTAGCAGCTTGTTGTGCAGCGGCTTTTTGATTTGAAGCTTCTTGCATACCAATACTTGCAGATGCTTTTTGTAAGTTTAACTGCCCTTGGTTTGAAAGTGTTTGTGCTAAAGCTGCAATACCACTACCGCCCGCAGCGCTGCCTAAGCTATCCATAATATTAGCTTGGCTTTGTTGAAACTGTTGAGCTTGAAACTCTGCTTGTTGCGTATTAACTTTTAAATCCTCCATAGTATTTTCCATGTTTGCATAAGGATATTTAAAACCAGCCGCTAAGTTGCTAGTATCTAAGTTTTCATATTCACCTTTCATTTTATCAAACTCAGCTTTAGCAGCTCTTTGCTCGTTAATTCTACCTCTACGACCAGCTAAAGACATACCTAACTTAGCAATACCTCCTGCTGCCGCTATACCACCAGCTACTATTGCTCCTGTTACTAAGAATGCCATGTTTTATTTGTTTTTGTTAATATACTGTTCATATTCTTTATAATTTTTTGAAACTATTTCAGCTTCTAATTCGTCTAAATCTTGTGTGTTAGCTGGGTTTTTATGCACGTTTACAAATATACTTTCTTCATTTGCATATATAACCCTTTTAACGCCTGGTGTTGAAATTACATAACAAGGCGCTATATAATCTTCTGTAGAATCTTCTGTTGCTACTGTAATATGGCCAGTTAATAAAAACCATACATGTAAATGATTGTGTATTGCACCTACAACTACAGAGTCTTGCTTCATTGTCATTTGCCTAACGTATATACCGTCTGCAAATGTGTGTTTTAATGGAAACTTTTGTGATCTTACTATATCACCTTTGTTTCCTATAATATTTTTTTCATCAACATTATCTAATAATGTTTTTTCTAACTCTAATATTTTACTTCTAGAGCTTATTTCATTTTTTATCATATAATATAACTTAAGTATATATTATAGTTACACTTTTTGCTATTTATTTACTACTTTCAAATACTTCAGAGCTAACAGCGAATAATTCAATTTTGTCTTTACTATCATTTACAAGCTTAACTCTAGCATAATAACCTAACACACCGCTAATATTTGCTCTATTGTCTTTTGAAAACATTATAAAATCTGTTGTAGCAGGAGGCGCTTGCCCTACAGGTTGATCTATGGTTAACGTGTTGTTATTTATGCTTGTTATAGGGCCAATTAATAATATATTATCTATGTCATTTGTGTTGTATTGATTACCCTGCACTCCTTGTACGTTAGTAGGCACATACCAAGCAAGATCACCTACTTGTACAGAAACGTTTATATCTTGACTAAATCCTATTGTTATTAATGGCATATTATTCTATTGTTAAAATTTTATCTAGTTCAAATACTAAATTTATGTTATTACTACCAAAAGAGCTTATTGTAACATCACCAGTTAAAGTACCAGTTCTACTAGCTTTTCCAAATTTTAATGTCTGTCCGTTTTCAGGTATAAAAGCCGTGCTTACAGTTATAGTATTGCTACTTATGTTTGTTACAGTAGTAGTTGTAGCATCACTAACCCCTACACCAGTTACAGTGCTAACATCGTCTTTTATACCATTAACACTTGTAAGATCAAATACAGATAAAGAAGATGTGCCATTAGCATCAGTGTCGTTTATAGTTGTTGAAACCTCATCTAAAGTTATTTTAAAGTTAGAAACACTAAAGTTAGTGTTGTTAAATATTTTAGAAGCTACAGGGCCATAACCTCTAAAAGTTAAAACTCTATCAGCAACAAAAGTATTAGGGCTGTTTGCTAAAGTTACAGTTCCACCTGGGTGATCAACTAATATAGGATTGTTAGCGTCTGTGGTATCAACAATTTTTGCAATATCATAAACTGGAAACGCAACAGATGATTTTCCAGCATTGTAATAACCTTTATTAATAGCTGTTATTGTTGTTGGATAACCACCATCTCTAGAAGAGATACCAGTCCCTATTACTTCCATACCAACAGAAAGTCCTGAAATATCTGTTAATTCTAAATCTGTTCCACTACCAGTTGTTGCTGTAGTTTTTGAAGTTTCAAAATAAAAATCATTTTGATCAGGTTGTTTAGCTATTTCAAAAGCATGTGAGCTTAAAGACAAAGGCCAAGATATTGATAGCGTTTTACTAGATACTTCTCCAGTCCTAGTGTCTGCACCTTTAACAATATAGCTAGCAGCATAAGTGCCATAACGTTGATCACCTTCGTCTTCTTGAGCTGACAAATGTAAAAATGTTATTGAAGTATCTATTAGTTGTTCTATTTGAGCAAAAATATAAGAACCTTTACCCATTGAATCACTAAGCTTTGTATCGTAATGCATTTCAGGGTAAATAGTAAAGATATATTTATCATCATCTGTCACGGCTGGAAAACTTACAACGTTG
>Ga0181413_1000386_pt1 | contig 13716 bp, 8 predicted proteins | sample 36SPOviralmetaG_FD_130111 | JGI IMG/M metagenome (GOLD analysis project Ga0181413, IMG submission 130111) | Marine viral communities from the oligotrophic San Pedro Time Series (SPOT) site, San Pedro Channel, CA, USA - 36 SPOT_SRF_2012-09-28 | ecosystem: Environmental > Aquatic > Marine > Strait... | reverse complement strand
TATCCCCAAAGGACTACGAAGACGTAGAAAAGGCTTTCAAGAAGAGAGCAGAAGAAATTGTCAATGATAAAGGAGAAAATAATGGACAATAATCAATATCCCGCAACGGGTGGGCTATTTGCCCAAAGAGAAAAAAGGTCAGACAAAAGTCCTGATTACTCAGGAATGCTTTCATTGGAAATGGAAGTTGTTAACGACATAATAAAACAAAAGGAAGAGGGCATAAGCCAACCTAAAATTAATTTAGTTGGTTGGAAAAAGATGAGCAAGGCGGGTTCTCCTTATTTAAGAATAATAGGGAATGTTGAAAGAGAAAGACAAGAGCAACAACATGGCTACACTAAAAGCAATGCCCCTCAGCAACAACAACAATCATCATCTAGTGCTATATTAGATGACGAAATACCATTTTAAGGGAGAGTTAAATGGAAGAAGAAAATAAAATTGCTAATGTCCATTTTGAAGCAGTCAAAACATCCATGATGCAAGACAAAAATGGAACGAACATACGTTTAACAATACATCCAAATGATGTCCCTGAGGCTTTGCACAAAGATTGGATTGGCTCAAGATACATGGTTGCTATGGTTAAGCTTAATGAAGATGGCACACCTGATGAAAGGCAAGAAAATGACAAAGAAAAAGTCGGAGAATAATGCTGATATTCAATCAGACTATTTGACTTTAGATGGTGTTGCCAATTATCTTTCTATAAGTCGAATGACACTATATAATATAATCAATGATGAGAACTCTACTTTCCCAAAAAGTTTTGAAATAATTAAGTCTGAAAAGAACAGACCTAAAAGACTTTATAAGAAATCAGACGTAATTGCTTGGTTAGAAAAAAGCCCTAGAAGTTAAATTAAACTTATGGCTAGGTCTTTATATGAAACTTCACAAGATAGAAGATCAGAAAAACAAGTTCTAGACTATGTCTCAAAATGTTGGGGCATAGTCTACCACAAACTTCCAATGTCCTATAAGTTAGATTATTCTATGTATCGATCAGAATTGCTGGTTGGCTGGGCAGAAGTAAAATGCAGAACACATAATTTTGGAACATTCCCCACATACATAATATCACTAGCAAAAGTTTTAGAAGCTAGGAGATTAGGAAAAGAAACAAATACAACTCCAATTCTTTTGGTGTCGTGGCTAGATGTATTAGCTTATTTGGATTTTTTTTCCCCTTTCACCATCAAGCAAGGTGGTAGATCAGATAGAAACGATTGGCAAGATCAGGAGCCAATGGCACACTTTGAATTAAAATATTTTAAAAGAGTAGGAGAAATAAATGAGACTAGCAGATGGGTTTGAAGATGCGTTTGTAGGCACAACTATAAGTGCCTTCGGTAGAAAACAAGTGGCGATATATGATTACGATAAATGCATATTAATACTTATGCATGACAATCATATGACAGAAGATGATGCCATAGAATATTTTGATTACAACGTAATTGGGTCTTGGGTAGGCGAAGATACCCCCATATACATCAATCAGCATACAATTTTAAACATAGAAGATTATTTGGAGGATCAAGATGAAAGCTAAAGATAACGTAAACAGACCTAGCCACTACAGAAAAGGAAAGGTTGAATGTATAGACGCAATCAAAAGTGCTACGGGAGATGGCTACCAATTTTACCTACAGGGGAACGTCATCAAGTACATGTGGAGATTTAATCATAAGAATGGGCTAGAGGACTTGCAAAAGGCTCAATGGTATCTCTCAGAGTTAATCAAATTAAAAAAGAAAAAATGATAGTATGATAGTAGTTGGTGCAAGATGGTCGCTTTTATACTTATTTATATGATCCCTAGATCGAAGACCATCTTAAACCATCGTATTTGTTAAACTAAATATACAATTACCAGTAATTCGCTCACGCCGCGAGAAAAAAAATCTTACAAAACTCCAAACTTTTGGCTACATCTTGAACAAGCATGTTTATATAACGGCTGCAGTATAAATTACTTACTATATTGCAAACTTTTAGATACAAAAGTTAAAATTAACTTCTAGCCCGCCTTTTTGAAGCCCGCAGACCTCATAAGAATAAGACCCATTTGCTGAAGCTCGTTTATCTTATCTCTTCTAATTCTTATAATTTTTCTTTTTGTATCCTCAGGTATTTGTGGATTTCTTTCAATCTCTTTTATCTGCCTTTGCATCCTATTTCTTGCATTATCTATGGCTTTCATTCTTCCAACTATACTTATTTGTTTCTTATTATTCTCGTAGATAGATGCGACTGCTTCTTTGTCCCCAGACCTCTTTGCCATATCTAGTTGTGCTATTAACGTAAATAGGTCTTGTCTGTTATCTAAATAATTACCCGTGTCTGCTCTTGGAGACGGAGTTGTTATAACCTTTCTTGCTAAAGGTATACTGTTTATTAGACTGCCTTCAAAGTCTCCTTGTAGTGCATCGTATATGTCTACGGGAGCTTCAAGGCTTCTCATCGCAAATCTTCCTGCCCCACCCGTAAAAGTTCCAAACCAATACTCTATAATGTCAGGCGACATATCTATTAGTCCGCCTTTTATATCGTCTCCACCAGTTAAACTATTAACACTAGAAGCTATTGTCTTAGCTATAGAACTAGTATTAGACCAATATTGAGAACTATTTGCTTTTGCTACAGATGCGTAGGTAGGCGATTCTTTGTAAATAGGATCGCCTTTGTAATCCTCATTTATTCCTACTGATATAAATGGATCAAATACTGTAGGAGCCGCGAAGTTCAAGAAGTTGTCATAAGCACCTATAGGACTAATACTTTCAACAGTTGTTCCAACGATACTCCTCATTGCTTCGCCCGGGGTGTATTCGCCTCTTCCCATTCTACTCAAACTTCTACCAAAGTTAACTGCCATATTAAGACCATAAGCCATTGGGATTGTTACATGCTTGTCGCCTGTAAGACCCAAAGTTGGTACAATTATATTGTGTTCAAGTATATGTCTTGGTATCTCATCATAATCACTAATACCATCTTCGTCTTCATCTCCAGAAAACAGTCCGTTAATAGTGTCTTGCATAATGCCGTACACCATTAATCCAGCCCACATTTTTCTTACTTTGGATGATCTAGTAGCCGCGTTAACAAGTGCCATAGAACCTTGTAAAGAAGCATTATAAAATAAATACATGCTATTCATTACTGCTTTATTCTCTCCGCCTTTCGCAAAGTTAACAGTGATGTTCCTCGCTGCCAACGCAGCTCTTGACTTAGACACGCCTCTATCACGAAGTGATTTATACAAAGATACCCTGACACCATTCTCAACTGCAGTATTTGCATTATCTAACATAGATAGCAGTGATCTAGCGTTCTTTCCTACAAATTGATTTCTGTTTAAACCTAACTTTTGTTTAATACCACTGTCAGATATATCTCCTATTATATTATCAATATTATCTATCTGATCTTTAACATCTCCCATTTGGTTCGTGGCGTTCTTTCCACCAGCAGAAACAAACTCTTTATATATATCTGTCCATTTGTTCACTGCATTTTTATCAAATAATAATTTACCAATACCTATAACTGCTGAAGGAGTTCCTTTCATTACTTCTTTAGTAAAGCCCTTCTCATCATACTCTTGTGCATTTATGCCTGCCGTCTCAAGGTCTCTTGCAAAGTTTGGAATAACAAATGACGGGTTATAAGTTGTGTTTACCGCAGATAGAAATCTGTTAAACTTTCCCATGTATCTAAATATTGCGGCATTTTGTTGTGGTGTTAAAGCACCGTTCATAGACTTAGCTATTCTTGGGTCTTTTATAAGAAAATCTCTTTCTACTCCATTTTCTTTATATGTAAAAATATTTTCTGGCTTCACTCTTCTTTGATTTCTTTGCTGACTGTTTAAATTTGTTATTTCTTCGCCAATTTCTTTCATTTCTTTTGCAAGAGAGTCGTTTATAGCCATACTGCCATCAGGTTGTTCTTCAAGGCCCTCAACAAGCCTACCAAAAGATTGCCCTACTTTATTTCTTTCGCCTCTATCTATAGAGTTATTATTTTGTGCCATCAATGATGCAACAATATTTTCAGCATAATCGTTTATGCCCGCTCTACCTCTTGCTGATTTATCTTCCCTACCTTTTGCACCAAAAAAGTTAGTAAATACTCTCTTCCTTCCATACTGACTATCTAATATAGACTCAATTTCTATGTCGCTGTCGCCTTGAAGCGGTACATAAGAACCATCAGTGTAAATAATAATAGGAGGTTGTCTATTAGGGTCTCTTGCATCTGCCGGTAATAAACCTGCCTCTATACGTCTATCTATAGTGTCTTCATTTATTTTTCTAGCAAACTCTCTTATTTCTTCAAATTTGGCAATCTCTGTTTTATCTAAACTATTATACCAATCAATAATTTTATCAGCCTCAGTGCCAGTCATTCCTGATCCTGTGACTCTTTTACCTCCAGTTTTTTGTTTTATATATGCGTTTCTTTGTCTTGCATGAAATGCGTATAAAACGGCATCTGTCATAGCTAATTTTTTACCAACATAATCTTTTTCAATACTGTCGTAAAATCCAGTAGAACCTGCTGAACCTTTTATATCTCTTAATTCTTGTATTTTTTCTTCACTAATATTTAATGTATCCATTACATTAATCATAGGCTCGAATAACTCTTCTTGTACTTTAGTAACCTTATCTCCTACTATTCCTGAATAGTTAGCCTCTTGCATATAAGAGTCCATAGCATCTGTTATAGTAAAGCCATTCTTTCTTAACTCGTCTATCATAGACCCAACGGGTAACATGGCATCTTGAAAATATGTAAGTATTCTCTGGGCTCTTGCCTTAGCAACATCTTCTTCATAAAAAACACCCAAACCTTTAGCTATGAATTTAGACAAATTATCATAAGTCATATTCTGAGCTTTTTGATTCATGTCTTGAACAAACTCTTCTGAGTTAGGGCTTGTTGTTTGTGCTGGGTTAGAGCTAATAGTAGAATATTTAAACTTATCTTTTATTGCTGTATTCTGTGGCTTGGTAAAAAAAGTTCTAACTTGATATAAAGACCTCCACTCATATTCTCTTGGAGCAAAAGCTTGGGCAACGTTATCAGCAAAACTCTTTGGAGAAACTTTCTTTACTGATTTAAATCCTTTTGGCTCAAATTTTAATGAAAGAACAAGAGTTCTTTCTTGAGGCTTTATCTCTTGAGGTCTAGGATTTTGTCTTGTCCAAGGCTTCCCATATTTGTCTTTTGACATAGAAGAGCCGTCTGGAAATCTGCCATTTGCATTAGGTATCATCTTCACAGGCAACGCTAAAGGAGCATTGTCCCACTCAATTCTAATGTCATTATTACCTACACCACCATCAGGAAAAACTCTTATACCATAATCTTTAGGTCTTCTTATAGAGCCATCTTTATAAAGACCCTCTGATATATCTCTGTTGTATTTTCTGTATTCTTCCATTGTATCAAATAGTAAATTTAATGGATCACCATCAATAACAGTGTGGTATTTTAGTATACTTTCAGCGTGAGTAGGCAGCTTAATGCCATCCTCATTAAATCTTTCTCCAAAAATATGTTGATAACCATATCCACCATATTTGCCTTTTCTATTTTCTAAAGGAAAATGATCTCCTTGAGGCACAACAACTATTTCATTTACGCCGTTCATAGTCTTTGCATAACCATATTGATTTGGATTTCCATATGGATAAGATGGTTTATATTTATATCCGCCTAATCCTGCAGTTTTTCTGCCTAAAAATCTTTGAGGCAGTCTTATTGGATAGTTAGGGTCATCTAAGGCTCTTGGATTTCCTGCTATTTGAGAATATTTATAATCTAAACTAGCTTCTTCAAGTCTAGAAGCTTCTTCTGCAGGTAAATTTTCATAAGGATCAAAGTCAGGGTCTACTGGGAGAGCTTCTTCTTTTTGTTCTCTTTCAATAATTGAATCATCGCCTTCGCGAAGTTGTCCATCTCCTCTTCCGGCACTGATTCTACTATAGACTCTAGTTCGCTCTGCTTCGGGGAGTGTATCTGAGATTTCTCCATTTTCAAATCCTTTCAATTTTAATAAATATATTGCTCCATCAAGATAGTCATTGTCATCGCCTGTGCCCTTTGAAACACCCTGCTTCTCAAAAAACCTCTTCTCTGCGTACCATAACAATGCTTGAAAATCTGCATTAGTAATTTTAATTCCAGTATCTGCTTCTAATATAGCTCTTGCTCTATTTACTATTTCTCGCATAGCGGCTCTATCAGCCGCGCCTCTTGGAGCTTCTTGCTCTTGCGTTTGTGTATTATTAAAATGTGTTTCAGTAGCTAATTGTAATTCTGATTTGTCAGGCAGTTTAGTGCCAAATCTCATATTGCCTGCTTGGTATCCTTCACTTTCAAATTCTTTTCTAAAAGATTGATACTCCTTAACAAATTGTTCAGAAAAAAGTAAAGCATTATTTGCATTAGTTATATCCATACTCAATGCTTCTTGAGTTCTGTCTATTAGCTCTCTATCTAATTCTGTTAATTCATTATCAGTAGGCTCTTCGTTTTGTTTTGCGCTTTGTTTTCTTCCATCAAGAGCCAATAAAACTCTTTCTAGGTTTCTGTCTAATGTTTTTTGTGTAGGTGGTTTTTTAAATACGTCACCAGTCAATCTGTTTATGGCTCTCATAAACCATATATCCATTGTTAGGTTATCGTAATTTCCTCGTAAGTTTTGATAAAAGCCATGCCCTATCTTAGGCCCTATTACAAAGGCGCCGGTAACTGGAGTATTGGCTGATTCTCCGCCTGATATTGTAATTTTTAACTCTTTTACAAATTGATTTTGTTTTAATTGACTAGGAGTTGTTTCCATGTCCATAAAATCTATAAATTCTTGAGTTGATACTCCATTATCTTTCATTGCATTATAAAATAAAAATGCTTTTTTCATTGCAGATGATCTCTTGCCCCAGCCTTTTTTAGGAAATCTGCCGTTTGTAGATGCTTTCCATGCAGCATATTGTTCTTCAGCATGTTTAAAATTAAATAATACGCCCATGCCATTTGATGTAACTGATAAAGCAAAATCAAAAGCTAAGTTTGCATCTTTATCTGTTAATATTTCAGGATGTATAATTGATACGGCTTTTTTAGCAGCTTTTAACGTTTTGTCATACCAGCCAATGGCATTATCGCCTTGCTCTAAAGCTTTTTCAGCTTCAGCCGCCATCATAATGGCTACGTTTTCCCTAGCTTCTTCTCTTTCTACGGCTTTTTTTGAGTGGATATCAAATACTACACCGCCTCTTTTAATCTGATGATTAGCAAGGGCATCTAGTTTAAGGACTTTATTAGCTACAGCTATGTTGGCTTTTGTAGGATCAGTTTGATACTCAGGTTGAGGTAAAATATTACCTTTTTTATCATATTCATTAACGATAGTGCTATCAATTAATGGTCTACCATTTGGATCAAGGGTAGATTTAGCCCTTGCTATAGATGAATACTTTTTATCTATTTTTTGCTCGGCAGAACCTCTATTCCTTGCCTTTGAAAATTCTTCAGCAAGTTTTCGTATATCTCTTCCACTGATTGCTCTGGCTTCACTACTGTAAGTACCGGCATTTTTGAGTCCTTCGACTCCTTCTGGTGTTTGGATTTCATTAAACTCTCCTAAATCAAATATTGCTAACTGATTACCTTCTTCAGCAACATAAAGAGCCTCATTGAGGTCTTCTATAACCATAGTTGCATCTAAATAATATATTCCATCTGATGCCCATCCACCAGCATATAGTTTTTTACCAGATATTTCTGTCATTAATTTTAAGTTTTTAGCAAATTGCATTACATCATCAAGAGTAAGATTTTCTGCTCTTATAACCATTTCAGCTTCTTTTACTGGGGCCACAGCAAAGCCTTTGTTAGGAACTTCTAATGTATCTGGGTCTACAGTAAATCCATCAGGATTGTCTTTTATAAAACCTAACAATCTGTTTTCTAATGATTGTGGCTTATTTGATATTTTAGAATATTTCTGATCCTGCCCTTCAATAGCCTTTCTAAGATTCTCTCTTCCAATCTCAGACTCAAGCTCTTCAGTTGCCTGCTCAATGCCTTCTTTTCTAGTAAAAGCATAAGGTAAAGATGGAAATCCTGAGTTATTTTCAGTTCCATCTGGATTTAAAGTTGATAAACCATCAGAACCAGTTCTGTAAAAATAGTTGTCTATCTCATTTTTATTTATATGTATATCTGTAATACCATTAGATATAGTTGTTACGGGATTACCAAACGCTACACTTTTCCTACTAACTGATATCTTAGAATATTTAAATTGTTCTTTGCCTTCAAACACAGGGTTTTTAGCTAGTACAAGTGGTCCAACTTGTATAACACGGTCCGCCGAAACAACTGGTTGTGTTGTTGTTCTATCGTAAAAATAAGAATGTCTTTCAGGATCAAAGCCAACTTGTATAAATGTAGGATCATTCATAGCGGCTTGAGCTTCTGCAAAAGAATTATCAGGAGTTGTTTGAACTAAATCACCAGAAATTGTAGCATAAGGAGATTTTGTCATTCTTTGAGCTTTAGTAATGTCTCCAGTTTCTCTGAATTCAGCTCCAAATGGCCTTCTTCTAGCTATATCTAGTCCTTTATTTTGATCCGCTTCAGACATTGTAAAGTCTGCATTTGTTATTATAGCAGTGGATTCATGTGATATAGCTTTCCCTGCCATATTATGTATAGTTGGAACCCATGTACCTTTTGTTGTGTAGGCTGGAATATCTAATCTTAATTTTATTCTTGTTCCTTCAGGTATTTCTTGTAATTTGTTTATAATTGCTTTTTTATTTTCTCCAGCTAAAGCCTCTCTCATTTCATTAACTGTTGCAGGAGCAGGAACAGTTTCATAAGGAACTATAGGCTTTACATCATTAACTAATTTATCATATTGTGCGTAGTTTATTTTGCCTTGATATAATTTTTCAGAGGCTTCAGTTAAGGCATCTATTCTTGTTGTTACATCTTTAAATGATTGTTTTATTCTTTCTATATTACCTAGCTCAGGTCTTATGTACCCGGCAGCTATACCAGCGGTAGAGTATTTTGTTAAACTTCTAGCAGACTTTGGAACAGATTGTTTTCTTTTAATTTCAACTTCGGTTTTAGTTGAAAGAATGTTTGCAAATATTTGATTTGACTCAGTAAATCCAGCATCGTAATTGCTAGTAAATATTGCTTTTAAGAATCTGATTATCTTATCAAATATACCTTTTGGCTTTGCAACAACTTTTAATTTACCATCTGCATAGTCACGAAACATTTCTGCTACGGCTTCTTCTTGTATTCCTTCTTCAGTCAATCCTTGGTCTTTATAAAGTGCGCTTGCTCTTTCCATATAAGAATATTCTTTTTTTACAAACTTACCTTTTTCTAATCCAACATACTTCCTCTTTATGGCCGCCTTAACGAGGATGTCATATTCTGCATCTGTAAACGCTCCCATGTTTTTAAGAGCGTGTATAATCTCATGGTTCATAACGCCAGAAAGTTTTTTTGTTAACTGAGCCTCTGTAAGATTAGGATCATACAAATCCATCGCCAGTCCAATAATACGTTTTCCTTCAGGGGTAGAGCCAAAATAACCTTCTAACGAAGCATCTTCTCTGCCATCTTGATTAGAAATAATAGATTCGCCTTCTAATCTAATATCGCCAAGACCCATATCATTTAATTGTTGCTTTAAATTATTAAGCACAGAAGTTAATTTTAACTTATAGGAATCTGTATATGGAGATTTTGAGGCTTGATCTGATGTTCTTTTAGATGTGTAGTCAGGAATAACGTCTTCAGATTTTACCTGCTCTGTTTTTTCTATCTTAGCTTTCTCTGAGGCCGACTCTAATGCATCGGCTTCATTTTTTAGTGCCATGTATTCTATAGCTAAATTATCTATCTCTTCTTCTGACATAGCTTTATTCTGCAGGTTCAGTATTTCTTTACCTCTTTGCTTAATAGCTTCTGACTTGGCTTTAATGTCTAACGCTCGTTGATCGGCCTTTACATATCTACCTTTTTTATCTTTTAAAACAACTCCATCTTCTTCCAATAACTTTAAATAAGTATCAACATCTGTATTAGTTATTTTAATTGATCCACCAAAACTATCGTTCAATGCTTTTCTTAAAGTATTTTTATTTAACTTGCCATTAACAGCAAGGTCTTCCACTATTATTGAAGCTTCTTTGTTTTTTGAATCCACTTCTTGATCTGTCATTTGGTTTTCTTGACCAGATGGAGAGTAGTAAATATCTTTTTCTTGTTCAGTTAATATTGGTTTTTGTTTTGCTGTCTCTCGTCTTGCAGCTGAAGCGCCTATAGTATTTTCTAATTCATCAATAGATACATCTGCGCTTGGATCAGCTCCACGCATTTGTCTACGTTGTGCAATTCTTAAAGCCTCGTCTTTAGGTAAGTTTTGCAATGAAATATTATTTAATGGCTGAGTGGTTTCTCTAGCGGCGGCCATAGTTGCTGATGCACTTTTCTCTCCTCTAGTCCTCAAGTCCTCTATAGCTCTTGGTGCTATAGACTTCTCTATCTTTTGAGTAGGCCCTTGAAGAAGACGTTGCTCCTGTGTTTCAGGTATGTCTGTCTTAGGTCCTTCTAGTAATAAAGTAGGCTTTAAAGACTCGGCATAATTTTCATAATTCTTTTGACGTTGTGTGGCTTCTCTATTTAAGTTTTTGAGGTCTTCGTCTAATTGCATTCCTTTTTTATAAAACTTATTTAACTGCCTGCCTCTAACACTATCTACAATTAGGTTTAAAGCAGCACCTGCACCACCACCGTATACAGCGTCATCGTAAGCACTTTGTCCTACCTCAAGGTCAGGATTATATAAACCCTGCTCAATCAAATCTTGAACAATTCCAGCACCTAGTTCTTGCGCCCCCTCTGCAATACCAGCACCAAATGATCTTTTTAATTTACCACCGATCGTCATTAATGCTTTATCTATATCGGCTTTAGGAACCTTTTTGAGTATTCTCATTGTAGTGCCAAGTGTTCTGAACATAGGAGCAAAAGGCAATGCCTCGGTTGTTCCTAACAGTGCACTTAAACCAACTGCATCTCTTTTAGTTTGTTCATCAATTTCACCACCATTCTCAATAAAATTGGCCATTCTATTTAATTGATCAGATGTTTGTAAAGCCGCACCTTGCGTTGCCATCGTTCCTAAAGCAGATGCTCCAGCTACTCTTGCTCCAGCGCCTAATAAAGAGGCTCCTTTAGCCACAAATGTTCCGGGGATAAAGAAAGAAAGCAATGAACCAGCAGCTTGACCTGATTTACTTGATATACTTTCATTCATATCAAAAGTATCTTGTAAGCCTAACGCTGCTTCATTAGACCAGTTTTGAGCAGCTTTACCAAAATCAGTAGAGCCTATATCATAGCCACCAACATATTCTCCTAATGCAGATATGCCACCGGGAATTTGAGCTAGACTAGATAAAAATCCTCCAGCAGTAGACTTACCAAAAGTTAGTAATCCGCCTTCATCTTCTTCGGGCGCAGCGGGGACTTCTTGATTATAATTTCCATCAGTAGAAATATAGTTTTGAATCTTATCAAATTCTTCTTGATTAGGTGTTTCACCTTCTATTTCAAAGTCATATAGCTTCCCAGATAAAGGACTAATCGTAGAGTACATTCCCATTTAAGATGCCTTTTGTGTTGACGGTAACTTTCCTACATTAATTGAAGGCCTTGGTCTTATCTTAGCCTCTCCAAATAATTGACTCTTTTGAAATTCTAAATCTTTTATAGATTCTCTTAACGCTGCTATTTCATTTTTTTGTTCTTCGCTTGGAGAGTTATACGAATCTTTCATAATATCTGAAATTAATTTTTCTTTAGATGATATAGAAGTGCTAAAACTATTCAAAGCTTGTATAGCACCAGATCGAGTTAATTTTCCTTTAGCTCCAGCGGCTATTCTAGCTTGTTGGATCTTGCTGCGCGCATTGAGGATGTCGGTAATACCTTCTTCGTATCTTTTATTAGCTGCATTAAAAGCATCTAGACCCTGCATTCCACCTTCACCAATAGCACCAGCTAATGTTGGCTTCTCAGATGCAAGTATGCCTAAACCAGCTTGAGCAAGTGCCATGTATTTATCAAAGTTTCTGCTCTTATCTAATCCAGCCTGTCTTTTAAGAAGCTCTTCTTCTATTGATAACGTTTTATTTTCATCGCCAGAAGTTAAATTTAACTTTGGCTGATTTTTATTTTCTGTTTGATTTATTATTGCATCATTTAAACTTTGATCAATACCTTCAGCGTCTATTGTTTCTTCTTTTTCTTTCTCATTATCTAAAATTGATTCGGTGTAGGGGCTGGAAAGAACGGGACCTATTCCTAAAGGATTACTTTCTTGTATTCTTCCTTCTATAACTTCTTTATCTGGTTGTAAAAAATTATATATAGAAGATCCAAATCTTGATAAATAACTTTCTTTATCATCTTCCGGCAATCCATCCTGTGCTCTTATAACCCCACCTTCTGCCATAGCTTGAGGCTCTACAGCTGGTGATTTTTTGTTAAATATGTCTGCAAAAGCGCCTAATCCTGCTATTGTTGAGTCAGGTCTTCCATATGTTTTTCTACCGGGTCTTTGCGGGCCCTTGCCACCAAACCCTAAAGGTTGCCCTCCCATAACTGAACCTGTGTTAAAAGGTGATCCACCAAAACCATTAAGAGGTCTTCTGTGTCGCATGTCTGTCATAATTGGATTAAAAGGTACAGCAGGTTCTGGCATAGCTAAAGGTTGTTGTATAGGCATATTTGAATTCATTTTACCTATATTTTGCGATACTGTGTCTAACATTTGTTGATTACGACTAACGCTTTCTGCTATTCCTTCTAGCAATCCTCCTTCAGCATATCTTTCTACTTCTCCTCCAGACCTCATAGACTTAGGCATCATAGAGCCAATGCCCTCAGAATCTGCGCTTGCTGGAGCCATAGCTTCTGGCATACCCATCATACCTGATTGAGGCACACCTGCTGATGCTACAGCTTCTTCTGCTACTGTAGGTTGGTTTTGTGCTTGTCTAGCTTCTAGGTCACCCTTAACTCTTTTTCTTCTGTTTAGTTCAGATAAAACAAGAAACTGCGGTGTAGTTCCACTAGGTTGCTGCATTTCTTTTACAAGTTGATCTTGAGAGAAGTTTTTTAAATCATCTTGAACTTGTAATAGATTCATCATTATCCTGTTATCCCTTTATATAAACCAAGACCAGCTATACCCGTTCCTAATAAGTCTTGAAAAGGGTCTCTGTTTTGTAGCTTGGTTGTCTCTGTAGACGGTTGAACTGGAACACCTCTTAATATTGAGGACAAGAATGTAAGGTCTTCTCTTGGCATATCCCTTTGCCTTACAAAGTCTTCATATGACAAGTCTAATCCTGCTTGCTCTCTAGCCATTCTATCTTTTGATATCTTTTCTAGTAATTGAGCTGACTCTATATCACCTGCTCTTGCCTTTTCACCGAGTGCAGCAAGCTGCGCTGATTGACCAGATAAGCTTTCTGCGGCAGATAATCCCATCTTTTCTGCTTGCGCTCTAGCATCTCTATCTGCTCCAAATTGTTGTTGTGCCTGCTCAAATGCTTTTTGCTGACCTGTAGCTTGTATTTCTGCAAGTTGTCTTTG
>Ga0181413_1000383_pt1 | contig 13755 bp, 17 predicted proteins | sample 36SPOviralmetaG_FD_130111 | JGI IMG/M metagenome (GOLD analysis project Ga0181413, IMG submission 130111) | Marine viral communities from the oligotrophic San Pedro Time Series (SPOT) site, San Pedro Channel, CA, USA - 36 SPOT_SRF_2012-09-28 | ecosystem: Environmental > Aquatic > Marine > Strait... | reverse complement strand
CAAACTATCCAACACGGAGCGTATCAAGACGCTGGTTTTGCTCCAAGAAAAACAAGTAATCCAGTCGGACAAGGAGCCGGTGGAGCAGGAGCACAAGGGCCGTTATCTCAAAACGATATAGTTTCAATCTCATTAACGGACGGAAATATTGAATTAAAAGTGTATCAAGTTCAAAATGCTCTATTAGGAACTGCTAATACACAGACAGAAGTTAGAACTATTTTATCCACACCATACCAATATTATAATGAAGTTGGTAGAAGAGCTGGAAGTCAAAAATCGTACATTCCAATTGTTACGCTTTTTGGAGAAACAGCCAACACACATTTAGACAGAGTTATTATAAATCTTGATCCGTATGATCCAGAAGTACAAAACGTAGAATTATCTGAACCTGGTTTTCTTGATAATGAAGGAGTTGGAAATCTTACTGTTCCAGTTCCACGACCATTACGAGACAACGTTCAAACAATACATAATGTTATATTTGATAGTGAAACATTAGCGAACTTTCTTGGTTTTAGAAATCAACAATTAAATGTAGCTTTGACGGAAGGCGGAGCACGAAATAATCCAGCTGCCGTAGTTACATTTACAGCCGATAACTCGATTAAATTAATTTTACAAACAAACACATATCTCGTTGAATTACTGAATGTTCCATTAAATTCTTTTCATTCAGCCAGACAAGGTAGAGCGAATATACTTTCACCAATTCCAATAACGGAAGGAAATACAAATGACGACGGACGAGTACAATATGAACCAAATAATCTTTTATATCTTAATGTGAATAATGAAAATCGTTTATCACTTCGTAATATGAGAGCGAGAGTTATTGCCGACGATTTTAGTGAGATATTAATTGAAGGAAATGCCGAACTGAATATCTTGATAAAAGAAGGTTGTTAAGTATTTGGAATAATTTTAAATTCACAAAAATAAAGAAAAATTAATAATCTCATTAAATAAAATATGGGACTTTTGAAAACGTGTTTAAAATTATTTAGTTGTAAATCCAGTTGTAATTTCAACGAAAATTTATGTGATATGGACTTACATAGAACTTCGTTAGGTGAATGGGATTTGAAGTACAAAGATATTGAAAAGATACATAGGATATTATCAAAGAGACAAAAAAGAAAAGAATTAATTGAAGGAAAAGTTATAACAAATATTTAATTTAATAAATTGAATTAAATTTGTCTCTTCATTCTAATATATAAATGGAAGAAGAAATGTTTCAAGCCGTCGTCCACCAAACTCTTGAAGTTATTAAGTTGAAGAAAGAGATTGAAAAATTGAAGAAACAACAAGAAGAGAATAAAAAAAAAATCAGTTATTATGACGCTCTTGAAGAAGAAGGCTGGATTGATTTTATTGAAGAAAAACAAGATTTAGACGAACTCAAAGAATATCTCGATAGTGGAAATCAACTCATAAAACTTCCAGAAGGTTTTTCTAAATAATATATATGAGCGATAAAAAGATAAACAAAAAATACTTACCAGATAGTTTAACCAAAGCCGACCGAGCAAAACAAAAGAAAAGTATAGAAGAAAAAAAAGAAAGACCGAAAGTAAAATCATTTAAATCAAAACGCTCTTCACACGTAGAACGCTTTGAAAAAAGGTACGGATATAAAATAAACAATCTCACGAGAATATCAAAGGAAATAATCTCTCGAACTGGTATCAATAAAATATTGGATAAAGGAATGGGCGCTTATTATTCGGCTGGATCTCGTCCAAACCAAACAGCGAGAAGTTGGAGTTTAGCTCGTTTAGCGAGTGTAATTATGGGAGGGCCAGCCAGAAAAGTAGATATGGCTATTTGGGAGAAGTATAAGAAGTAAATTGAAATAAAGAAACAACACAATTTTATATATAAGAAATGGAAAAGGAAGACGTTATTCGTGATTATAATTTATATATAGGTAAAAAGTTTCATTATAATCACGACGCTACTTGGGAAATTATAAAATTTTGTAATAAAACATTTACATTAGAATATATAGGGCCACTCCAACGAGGACACGGCGGAATGCTTAATTTTTCATATAAAAAATATCCAGAACGATTAGGAGAAGAAGACTATCTCAAACCAATTGAATAAAAACTAATTTTATATATATAAGACGTTATTGTATTTAAAAATAACACAACTTTATATATATAAAAATGATGGAGGAGGCACAAACGATCACGAAAACTTTACATTTGAATATTAAACTAACGGATTTTTTAAATCATTACAAAATACCTTATATTATTGTTAATATTACGTGGAATCCAGACAATATGAGTGAAGCCAAAAAAGTTGTAGGACGAAAAAAAGGTTGGAATAAATGGAGTTATGAACGCTGTATGGAAGAAAACATTAGAACTACTCACGATCCAGCCAAAACAAATTGGAATTTTTTAATGGTGAATTTACAAAAAAGTGGATATATGATTTACGATTTGGATTCTACGCCAAAGAAGTTTCTACCTATTTTTGGCGACGAAGCTAAAACTTTGAGTTGTCGTCGTGGTATGCCTCACTTGTGGAGAGCAAAAGATAAAAAAGATAAAAAACTTATTGGTACAGTAAAAGGTAGTCAAGCAACATTTAATACGAATGATTATGATAAAGGTTTTTTTTCTGGTGTAGATTTTTGTTATGATTTCGTTTATGAAAGCCGTGACGCTGATATTTCTTGTTCTTATGATATTCTCAAAAATAAATTACCGACTGCTTCCATTTTTCCGCTTCCAGATAAATTCAAAAAACCAAAGGGAATTAAACTTATCGCCGATAAACCACTACCACCAGCAATTCAGCAGAATTCTACATTCTTCAAAGTAGAAGATTATTTGAACGCCGAAGAAAAAGAATTGGCGGATTTGGTTTCGGCGAGATATTGGCGAGAATATGAAAGTTGGTATAGACTAATGTTTGCTTTGTATAATCATACGAATAGCGTAGACGTATGTGATTATTATTCACAAAAAGCAGGTGAAAAATATTCGAGTAAAGAAGAAATTGTTGAAAAACTAAAAAGCGATACACGCCATAATATCGGTTTTGGAAAAGTCTGTATGTATGCTTACGAAAGTAATCCTATTCAGTTCAGCAACATTAAAGCGAAATATAATGAGTATGACGTTCTTCCAGATATGAAAATGGCGGAATTGTTTTGGAGTTTGAAAATGGACGATTACAGATCTATTGAAGACGATTTTTCTTATGTTTATAAATACGACGAAAACCAAAAAATATGGATTGAATACAAAGCTCGTCAAGCAGTCGGTAAACTTTTGTATAGAACTCTTTATCCGATTTTTGACGCTCGGCTTCGTGTATTAGACGACAAAATTAAGAGATACACACAAGAACTAAATGAAGAATTAGAAGACGATTTTGAAACGGAACAGCAAAAAAAACAGTACGAAAAAGAAGGAAAAGAACAACTGAAAGTCTTGGAGAAAAAACGGAAAGCGGTTCATAAACTTTGTGACGCGGCTTGTTGTGCTACTAAAATCTCTAATGTGACTGCTATGATTAGAGATTTGTTTGAAAAAGAAGAGAATACTATGGACGATAATCTTCCAGAAGTTCTGTGTTTCAAAAATCACGGATTACATATTAAGACTGGTAAGAAATATACAATTCAAAAGAAAGATTTTGTTACGATAAATGCTGGTTATGATTGGAAAGAACCAACGCCAGACGAAATGGAGAAAATTAAAGAAATTATTGAAAGTATTATGCCGAACGGAGAAGATAGACGAACATTATTGAGTGTATTATACAATTGCTTAAAAGGACAGAATTGTAATAAATTTATTGTTTTTACTGGCGGTGGAGCGAACGGAAAATCATTAATTACTGAACTTTTACAATCCGCTCTTGGTAATTATTTTATTAAAGCTCATAATGGTATTCTTACGGATAAAACAGTACAAACCGCTAATCCGTTCTTTGCTAATTTACACTTAAAACGAGTTGCTATTTATGCGGAACCAGACGACGCTGAACCATATCGAGTAGCGAATATTAAAAGATTATGTGATAATGAAACAGAAGTAGGAAGAAAACTTTACAGAAATGAAGCTGAAATAAAACTACGAATGATTAATATTTCGGAATGTAATTCAAAACCAGCGTTGAAAGTAGCGAGTTGTGACGAAGCTATGAAAAGAAGAATGGTTGTTGTTCCATTCAAAATAACATTTGTTAGTGATGATCGTTCAGAACGTAAAAATTATGCGAAAGGTAATCCGTATTATAAAACAAGAGAATTCAAGGATAAATACAAGTACGCTTTTATCAAGTATATTATTGATAATAATGTGGACGAATGTATATATGTAAGTGAAAATGCGAAAGAAGAAAGTGAAGATTATTTAAGTCAGAATGACGAAATGTTTAATTGGTTCAATAAATTTTATGAAAAGACCGATATTAAGAAGGATAAATTAAAAACCAAAGATATATTTTGTCTTTTCCAACAGAGCGACTTTTGGGGAACATTATCTAATAATGATAAACGAACGGAATTCTGTAAAAAAAAGATAGTTGAAAAACTACGAGCAAACGATATTTTCTATGACTGTTATAAGAAGAGAACTAATATGCTATCAGAACATTTTGTTTATTTTAAGGAAAGGAACGAGCCATTAGAATAAAGTGTGTTTTTTTTGTAAAAAGGTTGTATATTTTCTCTCAAAATCCAAGACTCTTCTATATAATATTATATTCTATATATCCATATTTCATTTTTAAAAAATAATTTTTATATAAAATACTTTCTAAAAACACTACAAAAAAACACATTTTAACACTTTTAATTATAATTTAGTATTTGTGTAAAATTTGTATAATATATAATATTTGTAGTATATAGAATGCCGAAAAAGAAACAAAATCAGATATTCTTGAACGACGCTTATGAGAAATTACATAATAATTTAGAAGGAATAGAAGACACACCACAAGAAGAAGTTAAAGAAGTACAAGAAGTTCCAGAAGAAGTAAAAGAGAATGTAGTTGTGAAGAAGGAGACAAAAGTTAAAGTCGTGAAAAAACCAAGAAAACAATTAACAGCAGAACAAATAGAAACCAGAAAGCGTAATTTAGAAGCTGGAAGAGCGAAGTCGATAGAAACCAGACGAAAGAAAAAACAGTTGAAGGCGTTGGAAGCAGCCGAGAAAGTTGGTGAGTTAGACGAGAAGTTGTTGGAAAAGATGGAGAAGAAGCACCAACAAAAGAAAATCCAAGAGGATAATTTATCATATAAAAAAGAGTTAGATAATTTAAGAGCGGAAATTAAGAAATTAAAAGAAGTTCAAGGTTTACCACCGAAGCGTCCAGATACACCACCACAAAGAGTTGAAAAAGTACAAGAACCAAAAGTAATGAATACTATTGTAGAACCAACGCCACCACCACCACCGCCTAAACCAACAGATCCATTATTAGGATTAAGTAGGCGAGATTTATCAAAATTAATGAGAAGAATTTAATGTTAATCTATAATATATGGATCAAAGTGATTACCAAGCATTAGCGAGTAATTTAGCACGAGCAAACGAAGTATCGGAATTACCTAATCTTCCAACAGAATATTACGACCAAGTAAACCATTTTAAAGAAACTGGAAAAATTGCGTTAGAAGGTATTTCCGGTGGTTTTGCTACGGAAGGTTCAAAAGGATTAATTAAAAAGGGATTTAAGGCGGCTGGTAAAAAGTTTGGAACACCAGCAACACAAGAAGCGTTGGAGAATGCCGAAACACCAGAAGAATTAGGTGGTGCTCTTCTTCGTGGAGCGATTGATAAAGTGACTGGTGCGGCTCAACAAGCAGTTCAAACGGCTACGGACGCCGTTCAGTCGGCTGGAACAGCTGCTCGTTCAGCAGCCGCCGACGCTCTTCCAGCTTCCGTCGTTGACGACGCTCCAAAACCACCTGGACTTTTTACTTTTTTTGACGACGCTCCGGGACGTGTAGCGTCTGGGCCGACACAAGTAATTCCAAAAGCACCTACACCTGCTACTGGTGGTGCTGCTCCGGCCGTTCCAGACGAAGAATTAGGTGCTTCTCGAACTGGTATATTAGGTGATAGTGGTGATATATTAGAAGCAGCCGACGGTGGAGCGAGAATAGGAACAAATCCAGTTGCTTTTCCACAATCCAATCCATTCAGAACAGCCGTCAATATGGATACTCAACCAGCCAAAGACGCTGCTTTAAATGCGAGTGGTGACGTGAATGATACTATTAAAGCAACCAACGTTGTTGACGACACAGCGAAAGTAGCCAACGACGTAGAAAAAGGTTCAAAAGTATTAGGCGATATTAATAAAGCTACGAAGGTAGCAGAGGGAGCGGACGCTGCGACTGGTGGAGCGGATATTGCTGGTGATGTACTGACTGGGCTGCTCGGCCTGGGCGGAATGCTGGCTGGTTTATTTATTAAGCCACACCACGACCAAGCAATTATTCCAAAAACCGTGAATGCGCCTGGCGTAGGTTTTGGCGTCCAAGTTGGAGTTTAACGAAAAAAACATAAAATTATTATATATTTTTATTATAAATGGATCAGATTGTTAAAATACAAAGCAACCAAACTTCATTCGACCAGAGCGGAACTAAAAATAATGTGGACTTTGATATTCCACCTGGACTTGGTAATTTAAATTTAGCTAATAGTTATGTCTCTATTGTTTTAAAACCAGAAGTTAAGGTGACTGGTGGAACAGCCGACGACATTACTAATCCTATGGTTGGTTACAATCGTTTTGACGGAGCTAATCCACAGTTAGTTATTCCAGATACAGCTGCTCTTGTAAGAAATGTTTTTATGTCTTCACAGATAAAAGGAAAATTAGAAGATATTCGTCACGTTGACGTTTTAAAAAACACGTTAGCGTGTTATAACAGAGACGTTGCTGATATTGACGGACAAGTTAATAAACTTTTGGATTATCAGAGAACTCAATTGTGTCCGGTTCAGAACGTTAATGAAATTCAAAAAGACGCTGGTAAAGTTTCACAAGGCGGTAAATCACAAGAGATTGTTATTCCGCTCAAAAACTTAATGAATGTATGTAAAACGGAAGCTTACGATACTGATAGAATGGGAAATACAAGACTTCATTTAGAAATGAATTTTGATCGTCTTGTTTCAGATACCGACGCTATTCTTCGTGAAGATTTAGGAGCAGGTGTGATGCAGAACAAATCCGGACACATATCCGCCGACGGATTTGGCGGTAATCTTTTTGACGTGTTAGCTGGTGCGCCTGGTGGATTAGTTTCCGCTGGTGCTGGTACGAATATTAATACTCTCTTATCTAATGTTGTGTTTAGAAGTGAAGAGAAAAATCCATACTATATAGGCCAGCCTCTCCGAGTTCGTTCTTCGGATAATGCGGCCGACGTTGGTACTTATGTGAATAGAGACCAACAGCTCCGAGTAATTAATGTTGAGAAAGTAGCTGCGGCTGCTGGTTCGGCTTCTGGTTTCCGTGTTAGACTTACTTTAAGCGGAAATGTAAACTCGGCTGCTCTGGCGAATACGAGAGAAGTGAGAGGAACTGGCGGTGGTGCTGGTTCAGCTCCAACAATTACATTTTGCGATCCAACCACATTAGTCAGACAAACACTTCAATTTGAGAGAATTGAGTTAGTTGCTTATGTTAATAATAGTGGCGAACAAGCTCCGTCTTCATTAGCTTATTCAATGTTTTTATCAGAAGAAGATAACTTTTCACCTTCTTCTTCTTTCCAGAGAGTTTATTATATTCCACCAGCCGTCAAGAATGTTTATGTTATGTTTTTCGGCAACGCTGTGGCTGATTTTCGTGGAGCAGGTCAAGGTTTAACAGCAGCACAAGTAGCGGCCAAATCGGTTCTCCGTTCTTCACAGCCTAATCTTACACAATATCGTATTACGATTGATAACAAAGAAGTTACGGATAGACCAGTTGTTATGGATAGTCCAATCCATTACGATATGATTTCAAAAGTGTACTTGAATAACGCTCAAAAACTCAAATCAATCTTACAGCGTCAGTTCAACGCCGATAGTCGTAAAAATGGCGTGGCGAGAAATGGTTTAAGAGCGGTGAGTGGTGTAGAATGTAGAATGATTGCCTTTCCAGTTCCGTTTAAACCAGTTCAACAAGCATTACAACTTGAACTGGAAGGCAACGGCGCTCTGACCGGACACCATATCATTTACTACGAACAAGTGAGACAAGTTTAAATAAATAAACATTTTTGATAATTTTTTTGTATTTTGATATAATATATGAGTGCTATTTTATATCACGAAGCCGTGCCTACCAACGATAATCAAAATGGTTTTAAGGAATTCAACCAGATTGATTTTAGCATTTTCTCACAAGGTAGAAAATATTTAAAAAACTCTATGACTTTGGAAGCCGACATTTCAGTAAAACTTGCTGGTGCGGATTTGGCTTTAACGAACGATATTAAGATTGATAATAGAGTTGGTTTTCACGCCGTTATTGAAAGTGTTTCAACTTCGGCGAAAGGACAACAAGTTGAACTTTTACAAGATTATCCGAGATATGTAGCAACACTTATGTCGGCGACCAAAGACGTAAACGATTGTTTCACATTAGCCGACCAAGCCGAAGGCCGTCAAGCGACAGAAGACGCTGGTAAATACGTCGTTCAGTTAGAACGCCAACGTAGAACTACGGCTGGTGCTGCGGCTGGTGTTCTTACTCGTCCGGCGAAATTCAGTATCAAGCCGAGTTTTGCCTTAAACAGAATGGTTGGTGACGATTATTCTTTTGAGAAAAACGGAGAGATAAAAGTTCAAGTTAATTTAGCAAGAAATAACAGAGTGCTTTTTGGACTTTCTGGTGACGGAACACAAACGTATACTCTTACGAATGTTCGTCTCCGTTATATTACAGTTCCAGACGACGGCTCACAAGGCGTAATGATGATGAACTCTGTTGTGTCTGTTAAGTCAGCTATCAACTCGGCACAAGCCACGATTTCGGCTCGTGTTCCAGCTTCACGTTGTAATGGCGTAATTCTTAACTTTATCGAGCAGGCCAACGATAATTCCAATACGGCGAACAGCTACCGATTGGAACAATTTAATGGTTTAGAAAGTGTGGAATACTTATTTAACGATAGTACAAATAAGTATATAACATATAGATTGGAAAACAGAGACGAGATTATTCGTCGTGGTTTAGAAGCGTTAGCCGACCAGCCATACGACGGCGGACACAATCTTGTTTCACATTCTAAACTTTCAGTCAATCAAGGTTTCTTGGCTGGTTTATCGTTTACCGAATATATTGACTTATCAAGTCAGAAATTTACGGTAATGTTAAACAGCAATATTACGGTGAACTCGGCTCTCGTGGCTCACTTACACTTTTTCAATCTTCTCCAACTTTAATTATATCTTTTTCAAGTTCTAATCCATAACAAACAAAACAAGTATCAAACCAAGAAGATTTTGTTTTTTCACCATTTTTAATAAAACTATATCTTCCATTTGGAATAATGAATTGAAGTTTATCAAAATATTTTTTTATCCATTTAGAACCTAAACTATCAATTGTAGTTAGTACGATAAATGGTTTATCTAAACTAAAAAATAATTCAAAACATTTCTTTTTTTTACTGAATGGAATATTGGAAAAAATTAAATCATATTCTTTTGGATGTTCTCTATTGAAAGCGTCTTTTTTTTCATTAATACAAATCTTATTTAATTTTTTCCATTTTTCAATTATCGTTCCATTACAATAAAATGGATCATAAATAATATTGTAATTTTTAATAAATGGTAATAAATCTTTTAATATTTCAGAATGAGTCTCGTAGTCGTCGTCTTTAAACTCAACTGCTCCGCCTTTTAATCTTAATCTACTTCCACTTTTGTTTTCCATATATATATAATAAAGTTTATTCTTCTTCAACTTTAACTTCTTTCTTTTTTATTTTTTTTTCAATATGACTAAAAAACTTTTCTTTTCCAAGCATACTCTCAATCAAGCCCGCTTTTTTAACACCGATAGTTTCAATACCATTTTCTTCTAAAACCGCTTCACGACTTTCTTTCGTATATGTCTTCGTTAATTTTTTTAATTGTTTGTTGTGATCCACACAGAGTTTTCTTAATTCAGAGCCTTTGTAACTGTTTAGTATTTTATCCATTTTATTAATGTGGATAAAATATTTTTAATTATTTTCCGAGTACATATTATATGGATAGTGCGATTGAAGATTTAGAATATATGCGAAGGCGAGAAAAAAGAGAAGAAAAAAAGAAAAAACCGAAGAAACAACACCAGATATTTTTTGGTAAACCAGTTCTAAAAATCGTAAAAAAACAGAATAAAAAAAATAAAATGAAATAGTAAATGAGTGATACTGAAAGTAGCGACGAAGACTGGATACCAAATTCAGACGATTATTCGAGTTCAGAAACAGAAGTAGAAGACGACGAGCGTGATATGGAGATATTAAACTTACGATTAAAGAATGATGAGTTAAAACAAGAAGTTAAAGAATTAACCAAAAAAATGAAAATAATATTATCTCATTTTAGTTTAAATGGCGAACTCGTGGATAAGTTTTGTGAAAGCATTTGCGAAAAAAGAAGGAATGAAATACAACGAAGCGTTGAAGAGCCCGAAGCTGAAAGCGGCTTACAACAAGAGTAAAGGTTCTATGAAAAAGGAAAAAAAATAATCTAACTAAAAAGTATAATGCCCTATCATACTGGTGGTTCAAAGAAAACAAAACCGAAGAAGACTATGAAGTCAACAGACAAATATTCAGAACATAAAAAACACCATTCTTCAAAACACATTAAAGCTATGAAGGCGTTGGAAAGAAAAGGATTATCTTTTAATTCAGCTCATTCGTTTGTAAAAAAATATATAGGAAAATAGTTTTCGTAAAATTGAATTGTTTAAAACCTCGTACAAGTATATATGGAAACTAAAATGTATCATTTAGAACTCTTTTCTGGAACTCATTCTTTCGGAAAAGTATCACATAAACTCGGTTATAATGTTGTCTCGTTAGATAGAGATTTAGGAGCAGAGTGTCCGTTTAAAACGGATTACAAAAGTCAAACACATATTCAAGAAGATATAATGACGTGGGATTATACGATTTATCCAAAAGGCCATTTTGAATTAATAACTTTATCACCAGTTTGTTTGTGGTGGAGTAATCTACGAAATAGTTGGATTGGAAGAAAGACAAAGGCGTCTGGTGATAAAGTGGTAACAAAAGAATTTTTACAAAACGATATTGAAACACTTGGAAAACCTATGGTTGATAAATGTTTTGAAATAATTGAATACTTTGAACCAAAAAAATGGATATTGGAAAATCCGAAGACTGGAAAAATGAAACATTATATAAAAGAAAAATATCCACAATACAATACGTTTTATGATATTGATTATTGTATGTATTCGGATTGGGGATATCAAAAGCCGACGAGATTTTGGACTAATATCAAAGACTTCAAACCGAAGACTTGTAATGGAGAGTGTGGTAATATGATTACGTTTCATAATGAAGAGACAAATAAAGATCAAAAAATACATAAAGTAAAAATGGGAAGTAATAAGATTGTTTGTGTTAATGGTAAACTTATTCGTGTGAATACAAAAACATTACGAGAAAAGTATAAACATACACCACAGATTAATATAGCTGAATTGGAAAGTGGTGTAGTATATAAAGAACATACCGTTCATAAATGTTCTACTGGTGGTTCTCCACATAAACAATCTATTCATAATGAAAAAAAAATACACCGATATCGTGTTCCACAATCGTTTATAAAAGAGATATTATCCGTTAAATTGAAATGAAATAAATACTAATATAGTATACAACAAAAATGGCGAACTTGAAAGATAGCTCTGTCTGGAACGTTCACGACGATTATTATACACGAAAGATTTCTTGGGAACAAGTTTCACATATTATTCCAAAGGATAAAACTTTGTTTGAATTTTGTCTCTTGAACTCGAACGAACAATCCAAAACATTCTTGACGGAACTTGGTTATAATGTAATTGGAAACAGAACTATTGACTTCTTGAAAGAAAACAAAGAAGAAGAGGAATGTGATATTCTCGTGAGTAATATTCCGTTTAGTGGAGATATTAAAAGACATATTCTAAAAAAACTTGTACGACTTGATAAACCATTTGTAATTATTATGAATTCGTTGAATATCTTTACAAAGTATTTCAAAGAAACATTTGAAGGAAAAGAACTCTTCTTCGTGTTTCCAACGAAAAAGCTACATTATGATAAATATGAAAAAGGAGAACTTCAACCAACAAAAAACAATACTTCGTTTTATTCTGTATATGTTTGTTACAAAGTGATTGATAAAAACATTTGGATATAGTTTCAGAAAAACGTACAAAAAAACATTATTCTACTATATGTAGTAAATTGAAATACTTTTTTTGATAGTAATGTAAGACAATTCACAGACAAAAAAGACAAAAAAAACAAAATGCCGAAGGGAGCCATTAACGCCAACTCCGTCACACTCATTCACTATTTCACTTGTAATAAATGCGACTTCACCAGTATTGGAAAGAACAACCGAGCTATTCTAATGATTGGACGACTTCACCGAAAGAAGTGTGTTCCGATTGAGGGAAAGACACGGCGTTCAGACGGACAAGCAGAAAATCTGGCGAAGTATGTAATGGGAAACAGATCCAAAAAAGGAAAGGCCGAGACGGCCGAAATGTATACGTCCGACAGTCCAGAAGCTCAACTTCACGGACAGAACGCTTGTACTGGTGTAAAAGGAAAAACAATAAAGAACGTATACAAAACTATGAAAAAGAACGGAAGACTATTGAGCCAACACAGACAGAAAGAACGAGAACAAGGACAGACACCAGAGAGAGAAGCGTCTTCGTTTCTTCGTCTTCACACTCCGTCCGCTTGACGATAAAAACAATTATAGACACATATAATATTTTTTTTTAAATAAAAAAAGGGAAGGGGATTTTTTTTTTTTTTTTTTTTTTTTTTGTATATATATTTGTCTCTATCTTATTTTTCTATTGGTGGAGAGGAGTTCCGAGAGTGTGGACGCCGTGAACGACAGAGCCGTGTTTCTCGGCGTCGGCTTTGAGCTCGTCCAGCGTCATTCCACCATACGTCGGTTCGGACGGCGACGACGGAGGAGTGAGCTTAATCTTCTTCTTCTTCTTACAGAGCTCCGTGAAGTTCCACTCAACGAGACCAGTCGAGGCTCCAAGCTCGTCTTCGTCGGCGAAGTTGTTCGGCGTCCAGAGTTCGGAGTTCAAATGGACGCCGATATCGGCGTTTTGGTAAGCCATAGGCTCACCGGCTCCGTGTTTCTCACACAGAGCCGTCAATTCGTCGTAGAACTTGTGAGCCCGCTTCCAAATGACGGCCTCGTCGTCGTCTTCGCCAGTATCGTATTCGCCGACGGCGTCGCCGTTCCGAAGAGCCTCCACGATATTAAGCTCCATAACGAAATCACCACCACCGGGACGACGGTTGTCGAAGTCCAAGTCGTAGGCGTCCATTCCGTATTTTTCACTCTCCATTAGGTCAAAGACGGCCGTCTTGAACTTCTCGGCGAGCTTGGTGTCTTCGGAGTAGGTGTAAGTCGGCATTTTGTTTTGGTTTTGGTGGTTTTGGTGTGTTTTGGTGGTTTTTGGGGTGTTTTTGTGTGTTTTGTGTGTTTT
>Ga0181413_1000376_pt1 | contig 13850 bp, 10 predicted proteins | sample 36SPOviralmetaG_FD_130111 | JGI IMG/M metagenome (GOLD analysis project Ga0181413, IMG submission 130111) | Marine viral communities from the oligotrophic San Pedro Time Series (SPOT) site, San Pedro Channel, CA, USA - 36 SPOT_SRF_2012-09-28 | ecosystem: Environmental > Aquatic > Marine > Strait... | reverse complement strand
GATGATTTTGTCTATGACATTGAAACAAAGGTCGGTACCTTCCAAGCTGGAATCGGAAACATGATTGTTAAAAATACTGACTCGATATTTATCAAATATAACTCTTTGAAAGATGAAAACGGTGCAGAGTGTGTCGGTAAAAACAGACTGCAAGCTGCCATAGACACGTCCATTCAACTGTCGAAAGCTTTCAAGCCTCTTCTAAAGCCTCCACACGACGCCGAATATGAAAAAACATTTTTACCTTTCATAATACTTTCGAAGAAGAGGTATGTGGGCAATTTATATGAAGAAGACGTGAATTCCTACACCGAAAAATCTATGGGAGTGGTGACCAAGCGCCGTGATAACGCAAAGATTCTTAAACGTGTTTACGGCGGGATCATCGATATAATTTTAAATCAGAACAATGTGGGAAAGGCTATTTCATTTCTGAAAAATCAATTGACCCTCATAGAAAACGGGGCTATCTCCATTGACGACTTGACCATTTCTAAGACGCTCAAGGGCTCATACGCAAACCCAGCACAGATTGCTCATAAAGTGCTTAGCGAGCGAATGTTTCAGCGCGATCCAGGTTCAGCCCCAGCAGTAAACGATCGTGTACCGTACATTTACGTTTATAATCCAGACAAATCTGCGCTCCAGGGCGACCGCATCGAATCACCGGATTACATAAAGACGCACTCGCTGAAGATCGATTATGGCCACTATATTTCGAACCAAATTCTGAAGCCGTCGTGCCAACTATTAGCCTTGGCTGTTGAACAAATTCCTGGTTATCGAAAGCATGATGGATACTTCACCGAATTGTTCGAGAGATACAAGAAAAAATACGGGGATGACAAGATCGCATCTGAAAAAGTCCAGACGGAAAAGGAAAAGATTGTCGAGAATCTTCTATTTGAGCCAGTGTTGGCTAACATTAGGAAAAAACTAAAGAATCAGCGCTCGATTAGTGACTTTTTCTGAATAGATTACATAAATGTCGAAATTGTGATGAAACTTTTTGAAATTGTGCTCAACCAACTACACACGCGCACAGCTACTACACCAACTACTCGACCAACAACATGCCCAAGCGTATCCATTCCGAGACCGTCACGACGACCGACCCGTCGACCGCCACAGTCGGGTCCCCGAAAAAGCGCGGCCGACCCTTCAAGAAGCTGGACCCTCTTCCCAGGGAGGTCATGAAGGCCCTTAACATTCTCAATGCTTATGTCGAGAAGCAGCAAGCTCAAGCTCAAGCAGCGTCTGACTCCGACGTTGCGTCTGAAGAGGAGACCCCTCCCGCGAAAAGGAAGGGTGGGTGGCCCAAAGGCAAAAAACGCGGGCCGAGGAAGCCTAAATCGACTTCCCCCGAGGTTTCGGAGGAATCGAAGGGAGGAGAAGCTCTGGTCTCTTCCCCCGAGGTTTCGGAGGAATCTGCCGTTGAGAGAAGGTTTAAAAAGTTGTGTTCTCAGCTGGTGCCATACCGTGGCCCCGCAGAAAGTGTCGAGGGGGAAATCGTAAGAACGATTGATCATATGATTTACAGGCTTCTGGATTGCGGTGTTCATTTTGCAGATGGTGAGCCAGCTGGTCCTTCTGTGAATTACCTGAAAGATTCTCATTTGATCCCGAGAGAAGTGCGCGATATGTTTAAAGACTGGGCAGAACGCTACCAGAAGCAAGATTACTCGGGACAAACGGATCGTGATCAGCTCATGAAGATTGCCGTGGATTACATCGAAGGTAAAGAGTCGAAGAAGGATTATGTCAAAAATCCGGATTTTGTTGAATATGATTAGATCGTTGTAAAAAATATGTTTTGTTTCTTTTTTACATTCAATTGTAAGTTGAAAGCGAATTCAAGAAATGTACAAAAGCGAACTAATCAAATTATAAATTCTAGTAACAACTGAGAATTTGGGAACCATGTCGTTTGATTGAAGACAGTCTGCGAAGGAATTAATGTCTCAACCTTCGTGCTGTTCCTCGAGACATCTAGTAGCATCATATTTCTCAAAGCTATCGCCTCATAAGATATTTGATCCCACGAGCCAATGATCATGTCACAATTACAAAGCGCTATGAACAATAGAAATTCGTCCTTAATACTATATTTATTGATGTATGGCTTAGATTCAATTGTATTCGCAGATGTGAAATCGACATAGTTGAAAATGTCCGGCTTGTTGCATTGTGAGTACACTTCCGTCGTTAACTCTGTATCGTACAACAAACCAACGTTAATTTTTCGATCTTCGAATAGCATAGTGAGTTGAGGTGTTACATAGTCATGGATATTCTCCTTCAACTCACTCAAAAACTTCTTTTTCTCTTTAATGAACGCAAAAATATTCATGTCTGCGCGTTTAAATTCATTGGCAGTTGGTTCGTATATGAAGTACTCGATACAATCGTCTGATTCCCCTTCAAAGGCTACCAAGTTGTTAAGTAATGTATCTTGGTTTTTCGGATCGTAGTGATATTTTGTAGATACTATGTCTGATATTTCTATCGTATTCAGAGGTAAATTAAAATATTCGGTGAATTCCGATTTAAAGGCTTGTGATGTTATAAATTTCAGATCCACTTTAGGAAATTTAGAACGCACCACATGCCCACATATTAATTGTCGAAATTCGTCAAAAATTGATCCCGTCGTTTTCACTACAAAATTTCTAATACGCATGTTAACTTACCAGAATATTTTTTATTCCATAGAGTAACGGACATGAATCCTAATGAAGTGTTTGGCTTGGACAATCTCGGTTTGACTTGTTACCTCAATACAACTTTACAATGCCTATTCTCCTGTGACGGATTCATACATAATATTATGAATCAAAACTGCGATCCCGCTCAAATATTGACCGTCAGCTTGAAAAACATTCTCATCAACGACCGCAGAAAGGGTGTGAAATCCTTGATCCGTACTCTCATGCAACGGGTGAACTATTTTCGCTTTCTTCAACACAACGATATAAATGAATTTATCACGTTGTTCTTCGATCATTTCAATATGGAAGTCTATAATTATAACAGACTCGACATTCAGCCTGTTAAACGAAATTTAAATGGTACTGCTCTTTCTGTATTCCTATCTAAAGCAAACAAATCTTGGTACAATTTCGTGAAAAACGAACACACCTGGTTCAATAATCTTTGCACTGGACAATTAGTTCAACAAATTATATGCGGTAACTGCAATAAAATACATCACAACTTTGAAACATTCAGGGTTCTCGATGTTGAACTTCCGCCTGATGATGTCTCCAATTTCAGCCTTGAATACTGTATAAATAAATTCTTCGAAAAACAATTAATAAACGACGACGCAAACGACGACGCAAACGACGATAAGTGGATTTGCGACCAGTGCAAGTGTGCCAAAAAGTCAATCAAATCTTGTAAAATCGTACGCACCCCACCTATGTTCGTCATCTCTCTGAAACGATTCAGAGTTAACAGCTCCGGGACAAATTGGACTAAAAATAAACGACATGTTAAAATACCCGATGCCATCGACCTTAACGACTTCTCGGTAAACTACAATGAAAACTTCGAACTTCGGGCCGTCGCTAATCACATGGGAAGTATGAATGGTGGACATTACAACGCATACTGCAAGCGAAACAACGACTGGTTCCTTATCGATGACGAAGACACTAGGAAAGTTAATTCATTCCAAGATACAAACGCGTATACCGTTTTTTTCCAAAAAAAACATATAGAAGAATAATTTATTATATCTACTAATCTACAACCTTAAATGATCGAAGCCGACGACGCCTACACGACCCAACAACACACAATTCACAACGACACCAAATCCTCCTCGTACAACCCCCCAAATACCCATTACTCAGAAGTAAAATGTGATTTGTCTCAGCAACATATCAAAAAGCTTATCGGGAAGAATGGTTACTTCTTTAACGTCATCACTAAAGCTGCAAAGGTTAATTATTTGTGGTTCGACAACCAAAGAAAAGTTATTGAAATCTGGGGACCGATGATTCATCTTGAAAACGCAAAGCGTCGATTGATTGATAGAATGGAACATGTAGTATCCATGTAGAAACTTGTGAAACTGTCAATTCAACTTGTTTTTCAATCCTCACCGGTAAATTAAAGTGAGAAAAAAATATCATATTCAGTAATATAGCCGCCATAAATGCTGATTATAATCATTTTAGTTGTTTCCCTACTTGTCGGATATGCCCTTTATAGTAACTTCTCCAATAGTAAACAAAAATTCATATCAAGCGATCTGGAACTGTCTCTTCGAAATATTTTAAATCTAAACGAAGAACCAACCGAATTATGCAATTTATGGAAGAATATAGATAATGAAGAAAAGTTCCAAATCACCATTGACGGAGAAAATGCCGCTCAATTATCGTCAGATAAAAGTAACCCCCCTAAGACGACTTTCGATAAATCTTCCACAGACGCACTCAACAAAATAGTTGTCGATCATATAGATGAAATTTGTAATTCAAAAAAACCAACTAAGAATGAAAGCAATGACAACACTACCACAACAACGCCACCGAAACCAACCAATAATGCTCCTGCACCACCTGCGCCACCTGTCGCTGCTGCGCCTGCTACCACGGAGGCGACGGAGACAGCAACTACCGACCCAGGACCGGCGGCAGCCCCGGCAGCCAGTGAAGATTCAGTACAAGGAAACCCACCTAATGGTGCAGCAGCTAATGATCAAGCTGATGCAGCAGCGGCCAATCAAGCAAATCCAGCAGAAAATTCAGCAGATTCAGCACCAGAACCAGCACCAGCACCAGAACCAGCACCAGAACCAGAACCAGCACCAGGAGTAGTGCAAGAAGCAGATTCAGAAATTAAACAAGTATTTGTGAATTGTAAAGTTTTTAGTGATCGTGATATTTTGAGCACCCTTCAAGATATTCAAGTTAAATTAATAAACCTGAAACAAGGAGACATTTGCAAACAATGGGAAAACATCAAAGGTGATGATAAATTCGCTGTGACTAGGAACGGCACAGATGTGCTCAATCTTTACCCGGGTCATGACGATGAAGAACCTACACCCTACATGCGCACAAAGTCGGTTGGCGACGATATCGCACAACAACTGAATAAAATTTGCAACACGCCGCAACAACCTGCACCACAGGCGCAACAAGCAGCACCACAAACACAACCGGCACAACCATCAGTAAATCAAAATCAAACACAAGTGCAACCTCCAATAAATACTCCACCACAACAGGCGTCTAAGCCAGCAGAATCTTCGTATGTCACGGCACTGACGCCTGCTCAAAGAACGCTGCAGGAAAACGAATTTATTAAAAGTAGAGATGAGTTCCTAGCAATCTTGGGGGAAGGGGGCGAAAAGGGCAAAAAGCTGGAAATGATAAAATTCAAAAATGATAAAAAGAACATGTTCATCGATCAGCTCAATAATATTCTTGCAGATATCAAAATTAAATTTGAACAACGCCTCGGTATTAAGAAAGAATCAATTGACTTGAACAAACTCAATGAGCTTGGATTCGTCAGACTTGCTAATGACGAGGGCGACGAGAAATTTAAAGAATTCTTTACTAAGACATTCATTGATACTAAATTGGCAAATTTGAAAAACAAAATTGAAGATGCCGCTGCCAAAGAAAATACAAAAGTCGAAAAAGTCTTAGATTGTTTTGGCTGGCTTCAGCAAATTTTGTTCGGAGTTGAGGAAGGAAATCCCTCCTTATCAAACAAAGTAGAAGAAGCTCTGCGAGTTCGATATTTGGACAGTGTTCCAAGCGATAATATCGTGTCCGATTATGATCGCGACCGCATAAAAATGGTTTCAACTGACATGCCCAACAGAGTCATGTACTTCGGTAACGGGGAAGGAAGCACAGACGAATTGATATTCAATCCCGGCAGCGTCCTGTTTAAACTAGTAAATCTTGATAGAAAAAATGACGAGCAAATCAGAGTACAGATCATCGAACATTACGGTGAAGATAGGGAAGAAGACTGCTACACAGGTGAAAAAAGAAATCAAAAAGAAAAACCATTGACAGATAAATTTTACTATACCAATGAAAATTTGAATATTATTTCAAATAATAAGAAAAATGGAAAGTATTTAAAACTTAATAAAAAGGCACAATACGAGAAATTTACAAATATTGATGTTTTCAAGACATTCATCGGAAAAATAAAAGAAGCTCGTATCAACTTAAAGTCACATTCAGGGGAAAAACGAATAAGAAGGCATTTTATAAATGGGCAAAGCAGGAGTCACCTCATAGTTCATTTATTCAAGCCAGGCGAAAATTTACCGTATGCAACCATAATGGACATTGCTAAGGCAGAACCAAAAGAAATTGATCCGGAACAAACTGCGCAAACCGAGGCCAATTTGAACGGAACAACAAAGATAGATAATCCCCTTTTCGAAAAAGAACAGATAATTGTGAAAGATTGGCGCGAAATCTTCTTCGAACGAGGTAAATACAAAGATTTGTCTGGATTAATAAAAAAAGTTAAGACAGCAATCGAATTTATAAAGAACGAAACGAACTTTAATACCGCCAAGGAAATATTAAAAAACCAACAAATATCACACCTGTACAAAAATAATGAGATTGGAACTTTCGTAGATCTTATACATGGCGGACTAAATATGCCTCGACGCCAGCAACGCGGTTCCGGTGATGTCGACGGTTCCGAGGTGTTTCATGATGCAGATGGTACAAGTGATGATGAAAAAGGGGATCTACCGGGTGGATCCGATTTTCTTGATGATGCTAGAAAAGAACTAGGTGAGGAGAGATTTGAAGAACTCTCACGACATGCTCAAGAACTTGAAGAAGCTAAAGATGAAGCACTCAGTTACAAAAATGCACTTGACACGGCCAAGGCGGAACTTGTTGAGGCAAAAAGGGTCGCTGGCCAAAAAGAAAAAGAAGCAAACGATAACAAAAGTGCACTTGAAAAGGCTGCATTGGAGAAAAACAAATACGAAGAAGAACTTAAAAAAGCTAAGGCTGATGCATCCAAAGCTGAAGAAACTGCCAACCGTGCTCTGGCCGCAGAAGAAACGGCACAGAAGGCTGCTCTGGCCGCGGAAGAAACGGCACAGAAGGCTGCCCGTGAGGTCGAAATAGCTAAAAGAGATGCTCAGTTAGCGATAGATGCCGCGATAAATGATAAAAATAATACTGAACAGACGGCTCAAAGCGACAGAAAGGCAAAGCAAGAAGCGGAACAAAAAGCTGATGAAGCTCAGGTTGCAGCAGCAGAAGCACAGGATGCAAAAGATGCAGCTATAAAGGAAGCTGGAGTTGCGCAAGAAGAAGCTGCTAAAGCTAAGCGCGCAGCAGATACTGCAAAGCAGGCTGCCAATGCGGCTACAAAGGCTAAGGAAGTTGCTGAACAGAAAGTGGATTCTGCTGAAACTAATGCTGATATGAATGCTACAACAATTGCTGAATTAAATGAAGTACAATCAAAGCTTACACTTCAAAATTCAGGTTTAAAAGTACAACTAGAACGCTTACAAGATAGAAATTCAGAACTAGATGCAAATTATAACGAAAAGATAGTTAAAATGGAACAACAGGAAATAGAAATTAAAAATCTCAAAGGAAACACTGGAGATCTTGCATTTGAACAAGTATTTAAAAAGTTTGAAAACGAAAATATTAACTTCGATGATAAAGACATTAAACAAATTGACATTGAACAAGCATTCAATCCAAACAAGGTAGATCTTTGGCTTTTCAATGATGAAAAATACAAACATTTCAAAAATGACATACAAAACTATCAATTGATTGAATTTTATAAGTTAAGAGAAGAGATCGGTAAGTTTCTATTGAAGCCAAAAGCATTCCCGAACCCACATTATGTGATATTCCGAGCGTATCTGTACAATAAACTCATAGCGAAGCTAAACAATTTTCTTGAGAAGGAATTTCGTGATGAGGAATTAAACATTAAATTCAGTCCTATTCAGACATTTGACAAGGACGCATTCATGAAGTTGGGTAAAAATAAAATTCCTGAATTGGCGAACAGCCCTCTTTTCACAAAATGGAAAAAGCCTGATCAAATAAAATTTACTGAAGAACAGGAAGTTTTTCTTAAAATCTGGAAGAAGAGTTTACAAGGACCTACATATGAAATAAAAAGGTACGAAAACATGCGTAATGAATTCATGGATAAAGTGTTTTGTCCAGTGTTTCATTCAGCCAAATACATAAATAGAACTTACCCGATTATTGATAAGTTTATAAAACACATAAATGGAGGTGAAACAATAGACGCGAAGGAATTAAACGACAACATAGAACCCGATATCGTTGAAGACTTGAAGATTGACTCGGCTCACAAAAATTTTACAACCGTTGTCCATATTAAATTTAATGGTGGAAGGAAATTCGGGGGAGGCGCTCGTGCGATGAGGGGTGGTTCAAGATACATGAACGTCAATTTGTCAAGTCGATCAGTCGAACGCATACAAAACGTATCGTATTACAACATTGTCAAAACTATTCGCTGGAGATACTATCTCAGTCGGAAGAAAACAGAAGAATCCATCGAAGTGACGATCTTTAAAGACTACCTCTTCACACTGATAGCTTGCGTATTCCTCCTTGCGGCGGGCAACGATAAACTCGCTTATGGTACATTCATAGACCAACTATTTTCAATAGGCCTCTTTTATGAATTTGATCAAGATTTGACTGCTTTACTGCTTCCGTACTACCTCCCTTTCACGTGATCATTTATCCGATATTCAAATTATTTGTATGTTGTAAGACACCACCATTCATTACCACCTAATACCTCAAACAACAAATGGATTAACGCACCACTGATAAAGTACAAAGTAGAAGTTTTTATCTTTATTTCTGTTTTCATAATGATTTTTTCGAGCGCAATGATTATCAAGGTATTCATTATGCCTATCACAATCGCCTCAAGCATCACTGTCACAACGGACCTCATTTTCTATTTTCAGATATAAAATTTTCTGCGTATAAATCAATCAATGGACGAATTGAAAGTCTATACGAATAAGAATATAGGGAGTTTCTTATCAATACCAGCATCGAAAATTGCAAAAACCAACAATCTGGAAGATAGTATTTACTTCTCAAGGCACCTCAATAAATTACAAAATAAATCAATCGATGAATTGCGAGGCACGAAACATTACAGAAGTAAAACTCAACAATACGCTAAATCTCTTGAGGGAATCGACACTACTTCACTGAAAGACATTAGTACTAAACTTAAGCTCAATATTAAAATGTACAATCCTTTAGCAAAAACATATCCCAAATACAAAGAAGGTGGCTCTGTCCGAAAAAGTTACAAAACAATCGAGCTTTTGCAAGTTTCGAAGAACTCATTCAAGCCCATGTTGTTCTTGGGCGGGACACCTAACGCCGCTGCCAGAAGTTTTATTGGATTTCAACAGCCAAGATTGGCCCGTAATGCAATCGGACCAGGTGCTGTTGTTAAGCCGCTGAAGAGGCAAGCGCATTCTGTTGCCGTCCAAAACCAAATTCCAGGTTACAATCCGGAAATAAAGGAATCATTAATAAATGATTTTGTCAAATTAGTAAAAGCCGTCAAAGGAGAGGAAGACGTGAGTGTTCTACTTTCACAATTCATGAGTAATGCAATGTACGATGAACTATTTTCGCAGTGGGATCCGACGAATATGATATTTGAAGATCTTGACGATCTTGAAAACGACAATGATCAACTCGGGGGCGGAGGAGTACCGATAGATTCTATTGTACGTATGTTACCCCAAATAATTCAGTTTTCGAGACAAAATTTGGAAATGATTACTCCTATAGTTAAATTTGGAAAAAAAGCTGCCATTCACATTATAGGAATTCCACAATACCTTATTAAGCAGCAAGAGAAAAACTTATACATGGTGCTTTTAGCCGAAACCGACGAGAAAGGACTTACTTTCAACTCTATGAAAGCAATTGGAGTTCTTCTCTCTAAAAACAAACCCGAAAACATCAAATCTCTCGGTTTAAGCCAAAGAACTTTGCTAAAGTGGTTCTCGTTAATCAGCGGGGATCCAAAAACATGGGCACGTTCAATTGGTAATCAGTTACGAACAGACATTAAAATCAGTATTGAAGATTTTGATGTGTTAAAAGGTCAGCCTTCAAAAGATAAAGATCGTCTTTTACAAAAATTGATGAACCAATTCTCTGAAGATCTCTTGATGATCAGGTACCTAAAAATGGTGGTCGAGGATGATGTGGACCCAGAAATTTGGAATCAATTCCAAGCTTATGCTTCGACTTCCAATGCGAGCAGGTCTACTGCTAATTCCAATGATACTAAAAATTTTTGGATGTTTTCGATTATATTTGCTTCAATTATGATCTTAATTGTGTATTTGAGATATAAAGTGCTTGAGTGGGATGGTAAATTGCGCGAGTGGGATGGTTTGGATCATAGCCAACCTTTACCCCGAAGGTTTCTGCGACAGCCCGGTTTTGAAACTCTCGAATCACTTGAAAAACAAACGTTATCAGTTGCCGACACAGTCAGTAGTGATCTGAAAACACATTTCAATAAATTGGGCGAATTCACTAAACAGGTTTACCAAGAGGGAATAGAAGATACAATTAACAAGTTTAATTTAAAAAGGAATTTCTTAGTGAGTCTATTTGTAAGTCTTAGTCAGTTCGGGGTAAATTATGCAATGCAAGGGAATTTAAGTCAAGAGCAGGGACTGGCAATATCAACCCACGTAGTGTCATATGATGGCCCTAAGCCAGCCCCGTTAACCGAAGCTTTATCTAATTTCAACAAAATGTATGGTTGGGATAAAACAGAAATTCAAGAAGCTATTAGGGATGACTGTATCGCTGATCTGAGTTATTATAACAAAGTGTATCCGGAATATCAAGGACATTTTGGTATGTTTAGAAACGAAAAAGAACTTGATCGTTTAGCTCGGAGCATGATAAGCACTACACTGAAGTGTGAAATGTTTCTAAATGGAGAATACAAACAAGCTGTGCATGCTACTAATAAAAAATATAAAGGCAAGTATTACGGAAGCAAAGCCTTATACCGTGTTTCTGGTGCTATTGAAAAGACAGATAAAGCCATCGAGGCCATCGACTTACTGGAACAAGTCTTGCCTCTGGATCAGAACTCAGACTTGCTAAGATTACCATCTACGTAGAAGACGCCATAAAATTTTCATTTTTATATTTCAACAAGTTCTCAACGCCCATGTCTTTGTTGCAAATCGAACAAATCGGTTCCAGATTATCCAGAGAAGTCGAACCTCCCCAAAAATGGCTCACGATATGTCCGCTTTCGAAAGTATCGTAATCTATGTTGCATCTGCACACGAAGCACTTACCGAGCAAAGAATTCTTGTTGTTCCTCTTCTGCCACACTCGTCTTCGTTTTGCTTTAGATATCTTTCGAGACTTACTGTTGATTGCTAGATGTGGAATCGACGAATAATTTACGGTATTTGAATTATATTTATTAACTTCCACGAGCCGCTTCAACCATTCGAACTGATTGAATATTCCAAGAAACAAAGGTGAGGCAATGTCTTTTATTCTGCATTTATACACCAACGAATCGTCTACTTTCCAAGCCTTCCACTTAGATTCGTCAACATATCTATAATATTGATTGATTTTTTCAATCATCAAAATTAAATCATGGGCTGATTTCACATCTAATGTTTCAATTACACTGTTTCTGATAAGCTCCTCCTCAAGTTTATCTAAATTCAACAGTGTTTTTACAGGCCGTTCAGCATCGGTAAGGTATTTCGGATACTTCTCGGTGAACCACTTCCCGACGCTATTTATGATCACTTGTTTCGATACACTCTGACAAAGCTTCGAAGGCTTGGATCCATTCACTGTCATCCACAAATGATTTAGTTCTTCAATGTTTGCCACCGTGTAGAGTTTGACCTCTACCTTGAAAGTGCCAAACTGATCGTGCAAATCTTTCAACACATAGTATCTATGTTGTCCGTTTATCAAATACAAATCCGAATTCATACATGCCACTTCGAAGACCCCGAAATGAAAATATCCCTTATTCGCATGATTATTTACGATTCGCGATTTCAGTTCAGTCAACCAACTTCTATCGAGATCCCTTTGTATATCCAATTCAATTTGTACATGTTTCAATAAGATCCCACTATCGATGTAAACCGAGTAAATATTGCTCATTGGTGGAAACTCGATGGGGATTGGAGAAGATTCGTTCAACAAAAATTCCATCGCATGAATGGATACTAGAGTATTATCTTTAAGTCGATTCAGTTTCATTCACGAATGATTTAAGAAAATGGAAAGTTATAAATAGAAGTTTAAGTAGTATTCGGTGCATGGAGACATTTTCACACAGTATTGGAGACGCGCGGGAATTCGAACAAAAACACGTCAAAGATGTTTACGAGAAAATTGCATGTGAATTCTCGAAAACCAGGTACAAAGTATGGGACAATGTTAAGGAATTCATTGACAAAATCCCAACAAACTCGAATTTAATTGAAATAGGTTGTGGAAACGGGAAAAATCTCTATAGGAGTGATATAACTTCAATTGGTATCGACAATTGTGCCGAGTTCTTAAATATTTGCGATTCGAAAGGATTGAATGTGAAAAACATGGATTGTTGTGATCTCTGTTTCGATGATAATACATTTGACAATGCCATATCGATAGCAGTATTTCATCATTTAACTTCCTCGGAAAGGAGAATGCAAGCTTTTGATGAAATGATAAGAATTTTGAAACCCGGTGGTCGAGGGTTGGTTACTTTATGGTCGATGGAGAATCAAATAAAACAGACTTTTGACGAAGGCGATAACCTTGTTACTTGGAATCACAAGGGAACAGGTATAATTTACGAACGATTTTATTTTGTATTCTCGGAAAACTTATTGAATGAGTTCATTCAATTATTCAAAAACAAAATCAAAATCAGGAAAACATACAATGATAAGGGCAATTGGTATGTCGAGTTTGAAAAAACTTCGTCACATGTCATCGATGTTGAGTGAAAATTTCCCGTTTTTGTGTGGAGCCTTGTGTTGAAGCAAGAACCTGTCAACTTCATGAGAAGAAGTTTGGCGCTGCTGCTCGACATGTTTGTGCTCCAAGCTGAATGTGCTCTTATTGATTTGTTTCGGATCCCAATTTATATATATTGTATTTGGATACATAAACCTTATTAGAAATCCATTGTTTTTCAATGCAGTAATCAGGTACTCTATACATTCTGTTATGTTATATAACGGTATTCCTACAATAACTTCCGGAACAACATAGAAGCATGCGAAATGATCGTGCGCCGCTGCTTGTTTGATCTTGGTATGTATCTTTTTCAACACGCTCTCAAAACTTTTCTTTTGATTCTCTTTTCGTTGATCGACTGACTTGTACAGATCGTGAATATTTAAATCACTCATTCTGATCTCAATTTATATATTTTTTTCTCTTCAATCAACGCCCCCCGTGTCATCCTCCGCTTCACAATCCTTTTCACAATCCACATCCTCTTCATGGTTTTTTTCTTTGTCGCGCATACACTCTAGCAACGCAGTGCGCACAAACGGCTTATACCCCGATCGAAACACCTTGTCGTCGTCCCAGACTTCTCGGAAGTTGCACGCAAGCTCTTCGAGCACGTTCGCGTGTTTCAGAACCCCTCTTCCCCGAATCGTCTCCTCATTGTGATGTTGCCGCAGAATTGACTCACATACTTCTGCCGCCTTTTGTAGCACCACTTCGACTACATGGTCCGCAGGAAATAATCGCTCTTCCCCGTCAGAAAAAACTTCTATG
>Ga0181413_1000374_pt1 | contig 13889 bp, 9 predicted proteins | sample 36SPOviralmetaG_FD_130111 | JGI IMG/M metagenome (GOLD analysis project Ga0181413, IMG submission 130111) | Marine viral communities from the oligotrophic San Pedro Time Series (SPOT) site, San Pedro Channel, CA, USA - 36 SPOT_SRF_2012-09-28 | ecosystem: Environmental > Aquatic > Marine > Strait... | reverse complement strand
GTACCACTAGAGTTAAATTTTACAATAAATCCGGACAGGAAATTGTTAGTGCTTGATGTGGCGAATCCATCACCAATCATATATGGATTACCATAACTATCGACTGCTACTGCATATCCATTGGTATAAAGATTAATACCATTAGGATTATTAGTCCAGGCAGGAGATGTAAATCTACGTTGCCATTGGAGAGTTCCTGAACTATTCCATTTAGCTAAGATTGCTTGAGTTCTATCAGTTCCCTGACCTGAATTGTGTTCTTTATATCTACCAGCGGTGTAAACATTTCCAGAATTATCAACATCTACACCATACCAACGATTTGCTGTGGTTTGGCCAGAATGTCCATAATTCATTTGCCACTCTACATTACCATCAGTGTCTAGTTTTACTAACCAAGGATCTTTACTTCCGATTGTCGATGGACTTTCACCAGCCGCATATATGTATCCATTTTTAACTTTACCTGAATAGAATCCAGCACCCCAATCATTTCCTGTATCAAAATACTTCTTCCATATCGTTTGCCCATCCATATCTTTTTTGATTATGACTGGACGAGAATATGAATTTGAGGAAGAAAAAGCTCTACTACGGCCAAATATATACACATAACCATCATCTACACTAGTAGAATTAGCTTCGGTACTTTCATTTCTTTGATTAGCACGCATTCGAGTTTCCCAATAGGAAACAGATGCAAAATATTCTGCTAGAGTGGTATTTTGTACTTTATATGAAACACCTCCCCTTTCAGCCAACATCCAACGTGTAGTTGATTCTGCTACTTTGGCTTTCAAATTTGAAGCCTTCATTTTATAAGAATTATCACTATTATCATTAATCAATAAGAACTTATCAGCATAAGAACCCTCACAATTAGCAAGTAAGTTAGCTGCTGTTACCTTCTTGGATGTTCCCCCATCATCTATAAGGAATAAATCGTTATCTTGTATTGGCATAATAGATCAAGTAAGTTCGGTGAGGTTAGAGAGTGAATAACCAGCAGCAGTAATAACTCCAGCAAACGTGGCGTCGCCGCTGTCAAGATATTCAATTTTTTTAGTATAACCACCAGAACCATCACTCTTGAAGAACTGAAGCCAGGGGTGAGTTTGAGTAGTTGAATGGAACAGTTTTAGATAACCCTCCAATCCAAGTGTAGAACCACTGCCATTAACTGTAGCGTTTTGATTTGAACCACCACTGATATCTCCGGTAAACTTGGCGCTGCCGTTGGCGGTTATTCGTGAAGTATAAGTGTTACCGTGCATTCCCTGGAACAGGACTCCCGTTGCTGCTGTAGCAGCTGACAGTTGGGTGTAAATTCCACCAGTTGATCCAAACAAGCAACCGTCAGTGGTGTCCGAAATTCCATTATATCCACCAATGTTTACGTTGCCAGCAAAACTCGCGTCGCCCGAAGTAAATATCTGAGTGGTAAGCGTACCTGCAGCATTGGCTCCTCTAAATGCATATCCAGCATCGCTAGTTGCATTAGAAACAAATCCAGCAATTCCATTTGCATTATAGTAATTTGCTTCAACTACACCATTTGCTGAATTCAATTCAATCTTTGGATTAGCAAAATCTGCTGTTGAACTTAATTTAACAATACCTGCAGTGTTGATATTTGTTTGAATAACACCAGAGCTATCAACCTCAAAAGCGCCGTTAGCAGCTTTGAGAGCACCACTAGATTCAACAGTGCCAGTAACATTTACACCCGTGCTTGTGGTTGCAAGTTTTGCGTTACCACCATGAAGGAGTGTTACTGCTCCGCCACTTATTCCGGTGATATAATTTGTTCCACTCGTATTAGCAACTCGTAAATTATTTGCCAGAAGAATTAAATCACCTGTTCCAGCATCATGAATATAACTATCGCTGCCATTATGGTAAATCTGCAGGTCGCTATCAGCACCAAAACGAATACGATTGTTGTCGCCAAGGTCAAGGTTCCCGGCAAACGTGGCGCTGCCGTTACTCAAGAGCTCAATGTTAGGCGCAAGAGTTGTGCCGCCAACGTTAACTGAACCAGTGAAGTATCCTTTACCATCCGAAGTAATTCTGGATTTAGAAACACCCGATTGTGAAATTTGAAAAACAGCACTTTGATCTGGATAGTTAGTGTTTAAAAATAACGCACCATCTGTATTATTAAAAACTCCATAATCAGTGGCGGCAGGTGATGCAGATGGGTCATAATCGCCCACTTGAACAGCACCAGCAAACGTGGCACTGCCAGTCGCAGTTATGTTTTGGCTATCATCAATAACGGTATTACCTGAAATTTTAATTGCCATTATTTTTTTTTAATTTTATTGTATATTTTTATTTATATAAAAATAACAGAGGACATAGAAGTCCTCTGTTTATGATATTCTATTTTTAATTTATACTAATCTAATCAACCAAAGTCTCCACCTTCAATTTCAGTGGACTCTGATACAAGAGAAGATGCAGAGTTAAAGTCACCAGCATCAATAACTGGAGTGCCGCCTTCTCCCGAAATACTAATGTCAACACTGCTGCCATTTACTGCAAAGGTGTTACCTGCACCGACAAAATTAAGTGTCGTAATATCTGTACCGATGGTTGTTCCAGTAGAATTGATACCAACTCCACTAACAACTCCACTGAGTTCAGAACCATCACCTATGAATTTTGTGGCGGTAACAATACCAGAAGCATTTACGTTAATAATATCAGTTACATGATAGGTATCATGTATGACTGTTTGTCCTCCTATCTGAATTCCCATTTTATCTTGGTGATATTCTTTACTTTAATATTTATAAAAAAAAGACTGCCAATTGACAATCCTTGAAATTCTTAATTAGGTTCTTCAGGCCAAGTAATATCATGAGGAAATCCTTCTTGTGTAGATATATCACGAAGTTCTTGTCGATACTCTTTCCAGGCAGTTTTATCTACAGTACAATCTGGTATTTGAGTCCAGTCTGTTTCCTTTAATTTTTGATTTCTAGTTGTTCTTACCGACTCTGCTGCTCTATTATCAATATTCTGTCTATACTCTTTCTTTTGCTTGGCAACAGTAACTACTTTACCTTCATCATCTGTATATTTTTTGAAGATTGGGCCAATAACAAAATTAGTAAACCACTGCCCATTTATTTCCTTTACACCATCACGAACACTGACCTCATATGGTCCAGATACTTTCGCAACTGGACCATTCATGATTGGATCATAACCAAAACGTTCAAGTGTATCAGGTTTAATAGGATGTTGAAAACTTACATTACGATGTTTTCTTTTGAATTCATCGACTGTGATAATTTCACCAGTCTTACGATTACGAATTTCCATAAATTAATTGTATCAAGCAATAGCAAGGAATAGGTACGTGCCACCGCTGGTGTTAAGGTCAGCACTGCCAGGTTTCACTGTAAACCCAGCGTTCAGTGGCTCAAGGTAGTCAGTATTAACGACCTCTTGGTTCGCTTCGTTTATCAAGTAATAAGGATCATAGTTGCCGCTATTAATGCCACGGCCAGTGTCCCATACATACCAGTCACCAGTGCTGTCGGTGCGTTTGATTAGGATAAATCGAGCACCGGCGGCGAATCCACAGTCAACGTTGATGTTGTTACCTGTGCCTGTATAGCTACCAACTTTACTGATACCATCTAGGCTGGCAAAAAGGTAGGCTATGTAAATTGAAGTATTGTGATTTGTGTCATTATTTTGAACAGTTTCAAGCCCAATGGTTGTTGCTGTATGAGTACCAAAAGCTGTATAGGAAAATGCAGTATTTTCTCTACTTAAGTACAAAATTTTTCCTGACTCTGCTGCGTCAGCGTCAACCCACCATTCTCCTGACGATGTGCGTCTTTTGGCAATAACTAACTCAGGAACTACCTCAAGGTTATGTGGTATAGTTCTGTTAATAGTGCCATCTCCTGTATAAGTCACCACGTCCATAAATCCTGGGGCGCGGCGGAACATCCAAGATCTGTAATTTGTACCAAAATTTAGTCCCCACCCATTATTATCGTCAAATCCTGCCCAACTGTCCGAATAAACATTCTCACCATCTAGGCTAAATGAACCCATATATTTACCACCAGTAATCCTCGATTCCCACCGCATACCATCAGGATTTGCGGGTCGAGTATACCAACCAAGATCAACTGGGAAATTTGAATCAAATGCAGGACCATTAGCACTATTGTTTCCAGTATCTGTCGCAAACACCTCCGTACCAAAAGTAGGCGGCTTATGTGGACGGCGGATTGCCATGTAGATATAAGTGTCGCCGCTTTTGTTTAAGTTATATCCACTATTAGTAAGTGAAAATCCTACAGAAGTGAAATTAACGATGGCGTCAGTTAATTCATCGTCGGCTTTGTTTGCATGTAGGTATTGATCATCTCCAGTTGGACTTGTGGTTCCTTTTCCATAAGTAACCCCTCTCATATTGTCGAACAAAAACCATCCAGTATGAGGGTCAAGTGTACTTGAAGCATTTTTGATCATGAGCCACTGTGGTTCGAATCCAAGGTTTTGTAGATTCCCCTCTGCATTACCAGAACTACCATCACCGGTGTAACTCCCGCACTTAATAATCGCTTCGTCACTATTCGTTCCAAACGATTGATCGTCGTGGGCGAAGATATACGCAACGTAAGTATCTCCGCTGTTGTTAACCCCTAGCAAGCCAGCACTGCCAGAATTCAATGTAAGATGTGTAGAGCTGTGTGTTTGATACCCTCCTAGATTAGTAAGCTCACTGTCGGCAGTGTTCAAGAAACACACCTTGCCACTACTCATATCTTGATGTCGCACAATCCAGTCGCGAGCGCTTGTTGTGGTGCATTTAATAATGCTCATCCCAGGTGTGCTCCCTAGACTATGAGATATTTGCCGTCCATTTACACCATCACCAGTCCAAGTGACAACATCAAAGAACCCCGGCGCTTTGCGGAAGGTCCATGAGCAAATATTTTCACCACTCAACCCATACCAATCAGATGTTCCTTTTACAGTAAACCCGTTTGAATTAAACGAGGTTACACCATTGTTTGCATAATAATACTCAGCACCATTGCCATTAGTATATAAATATCGTTCAGTGCCACGCTCTGTATCATAAAGAGCATGATAAGTATTGCCTGTTGATCTGTTTTTAATCCAAACTAACCCACCTTCAGCAGGGGTTGCCAACGTAGCAACCAGCTCCCATTCTGATATTGAAGTATATGCTGGGGTTGCGATTCTATAATACCTATATGCAGTAGAGTTACTAAAACTGAATGTTGTAAAAGATCCCTCATGAAAGTTGCTAGCAGTTAGCCCAGTATTTGTATCAAGCGTCGTCCAAGACGAAGCGTCGTCTGAACCATATACTGTTAAAGAAGTAGGAGTATTATATGTGACATTTTGTGTAGGGTCTCCTTGGGGAGCAATTTTAACTGCTGTGGCAACTGCTGCATCAACTAAGTCCACATAAATATCTAAAACAGAACTATCTGAATAAACATAATCACTATTGTTGCCGGAAAGCGATCCATTGGTTATGATCTCTTGCCACGTAGACGCACCAGCGGTTGAAGTATAATTGATACCTTGTGTTGAATATATGGAGTAACCTGACAGTCCAGATATTGCATCTCCCAACCTTATTCCATTACTTATCTTCTGAGTGCTGCTGTTCCCCTCATACAAAAACGTACTAAACACGTCATCGACATAAGTCACACTACTACCACCTGCCGCTCCAGAGGCTCCAGCCGCACCAGCGGCTACCATTCTTGTTATCGGATCCATATTATACCTCAGCTATCGTAATCGGCAAGAAGAGCACCACGATATGTAGTGCCACCATCTCTAGTAACAAACATATAGAGCTGCACTTTACCTTCTGTGATGGTAGGAGCTGTCTGTCCAGCTGCATTCCAATATACTGAACCAGGCCAGGTGATGTTACCAGAAGTATAATTAACTTCAAGTGTGAATGAACCTACAGTACCACTCGCAGGAGGATTACTGAAAGTGAATTCAGAATCTCCAGCAATAGTCTTCGTAAAGTAGTTTGATGCACTTAAGTCAATATCTAAAGCAGCAACAGTAGAAACTGAACTGGTATAAGCGCCATCAACGTCTAGTGTAGTAATATTTGCTGTTGTGACAGTACTTACTCCAACAGTTGTTCCTGTTGATTGAACGTGGGCAGCATTTACAAGGCCGCTTCCAGTAAGGTCAATATTATCACCTGCTGCAATCTCTTTAATTCTTTGTGTTGATGAATCAACAATAAGTGGAAATCTATCTGCCATGGTTCCTTATTGGTACAATTTTTTTTCTATACTTATTTATTTATTAAATTTTTCATCACCTATCAATCTGTTTCCTAGTATTTTAATCAGCAAATTTAATGATACTTGTTGCGGTCTACCTTTCCACCCATACCATTTTGTTCTCTTTCCTTTTTGATGAGGAGGAACTTTATTAACAAAATAATATTGTGCCTCAGTGCAATCATATATCCTACCATTTTCAATATTTTGAAGCCACCAGTGCTTCTCTCCACGATAGTCCTCTGCACTCATAGGAACTAACAAATCAGTATCTAAAGAGTAAAATAGAGCCTGAGTAGAATGATAACAATGACCATACCATTTATTTGTATTTACATCATCAGGATATATAAGACTCTTTCTTCCCTTCAAAAGTTCTGGAGATAAATTTCTTTCAACCAATCCCATTACCAATCCAATATATCGTTCGTTATATGGAAATGGTTCAAACGTTATTCTTCTTGTTTCAATTATTTCATTACCACTATACTTATGTCTTTCTACAGTTTTCATTTATTCACCGTGACAATCTAAGTCTACACAATAAATTTAAATGTGTCAAGTCAAACTATCACTGTTATATCTGATCCAGACCTAGAAACAACATCAATAGTATTTGAAGTTACCGTTATTGCGACAGGCCTCAATGCAATATTTCCAGTTCTACCAACAATATTTCCAGTAGATTTTGACCTAACGAATACATCCAAAGATTCCGAACTTACACCAGTCAACTCAGAGCCATCACCAGCAAACTTAGTTGCGGTAACTATTCCTGCAGTGACATTTGTGACCACAATGTCAGGAGAACCAATGAGTCCATCAGCATCACCAGCAAAGTGAACCTGATCGGCTGTCACGTTAGTGATGGCTCTTCCAAGAGAATCATAGAGGTTTGTATTATAAAGTTGAGAGGTTTGTCCAACGCCAGACCCTACAACTAAAACATCACCAGCATTATCTGCTAAGCGTAAATTACCAGCAAAACCGTTTGATGCGGTAACTATCCCTGCAATAACATTTGTGACCGTAATATCAGGAGAACCAATGAGACCATCAGCATCACCAGCAAAGTGAACCTGGTCCGCCGTCACATTAGTAATAGCTCTTCCAAGAGAATCATAAAGGTTTGTATTATAAAGTTGAGAAGTTTGGCCAATACCAGACCCCACAACCAAGACATTACCAGAATTATCTGCTAAACGTAAGTTGCCACTCAGTTGTCCAGTGAATGTTGTTGCTGTTACAAGTCCAGCAATAGTAACATTACTAGAAATCCCAACAGTACCACCAACAGTCATGTCAGTGCTGATAGCAACATTGACTGCATTAATGTTTATATTATTTGGGGAATCAATTGTTGGAGTACCAGAAGCACCGATTAAATTAATCTGCTTTACTCCAAAATTCTTATCTGCCATTTTTAATCTTTTATGTATTTAGGATTGTGCAAAAGAGATGCCTGTTATATTTAACCCATTAATACTTGGGGAAGTATTGTTAGCAAAAGGATTATAAAGAATTTTTGGTGAAGCTCCCTTTAACCCATGAGAATCAGACCAATAATTTACGGATGTTCCTGCACCTACAGGATTAGTAGCACCATATTGGTCATAGAATAAATTACCAACTCCACTATCAACAGTAATAGTTCCATGAGTATTCATCCAGTTACGAACATCAACTCTTGTTGCTGATGAATTTGATTCCAAATAACAAGCAATAACACCACAAACATTTGGTGTTGCCATACTTGTACCATTCAAATAATCATTATAAAAACTACCATTTCTTGGATCAGCATGACCACCACTATATGGACTTAGTATTGTAGATCCAGCAGCCCATACATCTATTGATGGACCAGTATTGGAAAAAATAGATTTCCTTTCAGATGAAATACCAACATTATAAACAGCAGAATCTAAAGACCCAACAATGATAGGTGCATCAGATTGTCCTTGATGTGCTAGAGCTGGAGTACCGACACGATTACAGTACTCATCTACAGCACCAAGAGCTTCTGATGTGTAATTTCCATAATAATTATGCCCACCCAAAATTTCATTATCATAATCAATACCACTAGATATATCCTGTTTCCCATTACCATTTCCAGAATTACCAGCAGCAAGAACTACAATTAAATCATCACAATCAGAATCATCAAATAGTTCGTCGGTTGTTGACTGAGATACTGCATGTTTTGACGTAAATTCAAACCAAAGTGCTGAATTTCCATTTGAAAAAGTCAAAAATTGAAGCAAATCCATATAATAAAAAGCAGGGAGATAATTATTACTTCCAATTACATCACTGCCATTATGTGATGTTCCCCTGAAATTAACTGTATATGGATAAGTCGTTGGACCATTTGCTAAAACAAATTGCCTCAATCCCCAACTTCCATTAACGATAGTTGGATTTCTTCTTCCAGTTTCTGGATTGATTGGTTTATTTTTATGCCACACACGTATATAATCAAATCCATCCGATGGATCAGAAAAACCAACATCACTTCTGTCAACACAAGCAATAGACCATATATTTGCTTCAAACGCTGCACCAAACTGATTACCCGCTGCGGTTCCAGCTACATGACTTCCATGCCAAGAACCATTAAAAGTTGCTGACTGAAGAGCATTTGCTTTAGTATAGTTTGCTAATGTTCCCGTGCCAGGAGAAACTAATCCATGAGATGACCAATTAATACCATATTCTTCTTGGCCATGTATAAGTATATCTCTAACCCTACTTACAGATTCAACAGTTGCTCCGGATGGAACAGATGTATACTTTGGCAATAAGAACTCAGGATGATCCCACCGAACACCCGTATCCATAATAACAACATCAACGTTTTTTCCGGATAATGAATATGCAACATCCTCACTTATTGTTGTAGTGTTTACTCCAACAAATTCATTTGAAGACTTGGAGTGGCGTGACAATCCCCACTGAGTAAAATCTAATGTATTTCCGGGAGCAGTATTTGTCCTTAAATTTGTTACGTCTTGCTTAAATCTATTTGCAATTGCATGGCGATCAATCTCTTCATCAAATTTTCTTTGCTCTAATACAACCGGGTTGTGCATAGATGATAAGACTACCCATTCAATCTTATCATGCTTCCTCAAAAGTTCCGCTTCTTTTTTGGATATATTGTATGTTGATCTCTTTGAAGAAAAATTTAAATCAGATATACACTTAATTTTTCTTTTCGGTATTCCTTCAATATCACTTACAGTAATAATATAATCATGAATTTCTTGCCAATCCTCCGGATTTTTTACACAAATAGTATAAGCCTGAAGGTTCGTGTCAGAAACCTCATTAATGACGAGTACTTTACCCAATTCATTTAATTCTGTTCTCATATCAACTCATTATTTCTCTTACAAAATTATATGTTGTAGATCCAGTTATTCCAGTCTCTGGTATTGCATTCAGATAATAATTTCCACCAACATTCGAAGATCCGATTGACACTAACAAATCAGAACTATACATGATGGCATATTCTTGAGAATATGGAGTAGATCCTGATTTCGTTACTAATACTTTTTGTGCCTGTACCCCAGCACTGTTTTCTATATGTAAAGTATATTCGATTGTTTTGAAGTTTATATTTCCAATATTATCGATATTAGCAAGTTGGCCAGCAGAAGCAGTCCAAGAACCCTCAACTGCTTTTCTATTTGCGGTTGAAGTATCAGTTAAAGTTAATTGAGTTGCAGTAACAATACCAGTAAACTGAGCACCAGAAATATTTGCTTTCTGTGCTATTTGATTAATTACTGTTGTAGAAAAATTAGCATCATCATTTAGTGCTGCGGCTAATTCATTGAGTGTATCCAATGTAGCTGGGGCTGCTGATACAATTCCAGCTACTTCTTGATTTACATATGATAATGTAGCATAGTTACTTAGATTTGGAGTAATCTGAACTGTTGCTATTCCAGATGGCCCTGAACTAGCAGAAACTGTGACTCCACTAGATCCATTAAAATCTATTGTAGATATACTTCCACCAGTGCCAACAACGGATCCACTTTGATCCTTAATCGTCAATCCACCAATTGCACCAGTTCCCTCAGCAGTAATTCCTGTTAAGTTAGAACCATCACCGAAAAATGAAGTTGCTTTAATATTACCTGCAACATCAAATTCGGATGTTGGTGCTGTTGAGCCAATTCCTACATGTTTATTACTATCTTTAACTGTAATTACAGCCGCAAGCTGCGATAACTCTCTTGAAAGTGGCATTATCTGAGTTTTTTATATATTTAGTCACAAAAAAAGAGGAGGGTTTCCCCTCCTCAATATTATTCAGTTATAGAAACGAATCAGGCAGTTTTGCGTGAGCGTCTCTTGTCTGATTTGGTGACTTTCAGAGTCTCAACTTCGGCGCTAAGTGACTTAACAGCCTCGATGAGAACACCGACAAGACCGTTATAGTTAACAGCCTTATGTGATGAACCATTAGAAACCAGTTCAGGAGCAACGGTTTCGACGTTCTGAGCAGATACACCCAGAGATGCCTTACCATTGTCCTTCCAGTTCCAGCTGATACCTTCAAGGTTGTTAATCATTTCGAGCGCATTGTCGATGATTGAAACATTATCCTTGAGAGTGATATCAGAAGTTGCATTGAAGTTAGGTGCTTCAATGTCCTTATTAGCAACCCACTTGGTTCCAGCATGTGAATAGTTGAAGGTGGCACTTGCACCAGCAACTGTCAGACCAGCACCATCAGCAGCAGCAGAAGAACCAGCGTTCTTAGCGACAGTGATGTTGAGATCTTCAACTTCAAGTGTAGCTGTGTTCAGGGTTGTAGTTGTTCCGTTGACAGTTAAGTCTCCAGAAATTGTCAGATCAGTACCAATGATCTCACCAACGGTGATATCAGGTGTTCCGGTTAGACCAGCAGCATTAGTTGCTAATGTAGCAGTCGCAGCGTTACCAGTACATGATCCCGAAGAACCAGAAACATTACCAGTTACGTTTCCAGTGAGAGCACCAGCGAAGCTAGATGCTGTCAGGACATTTGTTGAAGGGTTGTATGCAAGGTCTGTATCAACTCTGACTTCCTCATTACCTGAGTTAGCCTCAACGAATGCAATGTAGTGTGAAGCATTAGCACTTGTGTCATTAACACCAACCAGAGCAGCAGCACCAGCAGTCAGTGATCCGGCATTGACCCATGCAGTGTCGGTTCCGTCAGAAGAAAGAACCTGACCTGATGTACCAAAGTTACCGTCACCATCGCGGAGTTCTCCACCAACAGAAACGTCTCCAGTGAATGCACCTGTAGCACCTGAGATACTACCTGATACATTACCAGTCAGCGCAGCTACAGTTACGTTTCCGCTAAATGTAGCAGTACCATCATCAGCGATGGTCGTAACCACACCGCCACCGCCACTAGCAGCACCGATCATTCCATAATCACTGCTAGGAGGTGAGTACAGCCAATCCTCAGAAGAAGGACGGGTCACAAATGTACCAGTACCTGTAATACCAAAGAACCATCCACCGTTGGACTCGTTGACTCCAATAGCATCAAACCAGTTAGTCAACTCGTAGAAAGCACTACCGTTAACAGAAAGATATGCTGTTTCAGCATCAAGGTCCATAGCAAGACCATATGTCCTAACTGTAGTATCGTTAGGGCTCAGATCTTTAAGTTCTTGAACTACTAAGTAACCACTCTGGAAGAAAGTCTCACCAGCACCAATTAAGAATGCATAACCAGCTTCGGTATTACTGCCATCTTTAAGACTTTGTTCATCGCTTGTCTGAACTCCTTGCTGAAGACCCATGTAGGCCATTCCTGCTCTATCGAGTTCAATATATACTTTTCCTGATGTAGGAAGAGATGTCTCGTATCTTGCAGTGCGCCAAGGACCAGTCTTAGTGGCTGTCAGATTGTTATTGGAGTAGGTAAACGAAGAACTATGGCTTGTGTCAAATTGAGCAGATGTAGATGTTGGCGTTGCAGCTTCAAGTGTCAGTGCTCCAGTTACAGTTGCACCAGAGGTTGTAGCAGCAACTCTTGTTGTGCTGTTAGTATCTAACAGAGATGTTGAATCAACAACAGCCCAAGTGTTATCACCTCTTAAGAAGGTGGTAGCATCGGCAGTTCCAGATCCAAGGCGAGCAGCACCAACAGTTCCTGAAGCAAGGTTAGATGCGTTCAGTCCTGTTAAACCACCACCAGGTCCGTTAAATGCGGTTGCTTGAATAGCACCGGAAAGGTTAAGAGCCTGCTGGTTAACAAACTTGGCACCATCGTAAACGAGGATGTCATTGTTTCCAACACCAGTGAGTGTTACATCAGTGAGGTCATTTGCACTAGCAACAGTACCAGTTCCAACTCCCTGAACAGAGTATGAGATGAATTCAACAATATCACCAGCGAAGCAAGCTTCACCAAGAGTGATTGATGTTCCGTTGGTAGCAGTAAATTCTGCAGCACCTAACTTAACACCGTTGATGAATACGTCAAGGTAGTTAACATTGTAGTTAAAGGTAAATGCAGTCTGACCAGCAGTTGCAGATACGCTAGCAGTTGTTCTTGTTTGTGGCAGAGTAGCAGTGATATCAGTCCATGATACACCTGTTCCAACTGTAGTAAGAACATAACCATTAACACCTGTGGTGTCATTAACATCAGTCAGAGTTCCGCCGATGTCAAGGTTAGTAATTGCAATGTTGTCGTCGAGAGCAATTTCAACTCCATTAGAAGCTGCACTTGTAGTAACGTTGCTACCACCAGTGACTGAAAGAGATTCTGTGAGGAAGTTGATGTTCTCAGATCCGGAATCACCAGTTACGGTCATTGCAGATCCAACAGCAACAGTTGTTGCGGATGTAACGATACCCTTGGCATTAACAGTAATCTGAGGGATTGCTGTTTGTGAACCGTAAGTATTTGCTGATACACCACTGTTTGCAAGTGTTAATGCAATATCAGAGTTTGCACTTCCATCGAATGATGCACTACCAGTACCATCTCCAGAGATGGAAAGAGTTCTGGAAGTTTCCAGAGCAGTTGCAGTGGCAGAATTGCCTGAAGTATCCTGATTACCACTCTGATTTACACCAGGGAGGTTAATGTTTGCTGTACCATCGAAGGAGACACCACCGATAGTTCTAGCAGTTTCAAGAGCAGTTGCTGTAGCAGCATTACCGCCAGCATCACCTGATACGTTACCAGTTACATCGCCAGTAAGATCACCAACGAAGGTAGTAGCAGTAACAGATGTGAGGTTGATATTTGAATCAAGAGCAACAGATACTCCATTAGCAGCAGCTGTTGTAGTAACGTTAGAACCACCAGAAATGGTGAGATCTTCAGTTGCAAGTGAGATATCCTCTGAACCAGAGTCACCGTCTACAGTCAGTGTAGTAACAATGTTAGCTGTGGAAGTACCAGTGATACGACCCTTGGCATCAATTGTCAATACAGGAACTGATGTAGAACCACCAACTGTACCAGCAGAAACACCAGAATCAGCAAGTCTTGCAGCATTAAGTGGTCCAGAAGAAACGGAAGAGGAAACG
>Ga0181413_1000372_pt1 | contig 13937 bp, 16 predicted proteins | sample 36SPOviralmetaG_FD_130111 | JGI IMG/M metagenome (GOLD analysis project Ga0181413, IMG submission 130111) | Marine viral communities from the oligotrophic San Pedro Time Series (SPOT) site, San Pedro Channel, CA, USA - 36 SPOT_SRF_2012-09-28 | ecosystem: Environmental > Aquatic > Marine > Strait... | reverse complement strand
GCAATCCACGTTACACAGATGAAGGTGATCCTGTATCTGTTGACAGTTTGGTTGATGAGTTCTTGTCAAGCAATTCTTACTTCCGTGCAGCAGGTCCTAGCGGAACTGGTAGCACTAGCAACACAGGTGAATCTAAATCTACAGTAGTAGACCTTAACTCACTTGACATGCTTAATCCTGAACATAGAGCACTTTACAAAAAGCTCAAACAGGAAGGCAAACTTTAACTTGAAAGGTATTTACAGATGGCAAATGAAGCATACACATCAGTAATTAACGCAGACGCTCTTGTAGTGCCTGTGAAAGCAGCAACAATATACGCTGCACAAGAAACATCACTATTCTTAGGTGGTGAACTAATTCCCGTAGTAAATGCACCAAACGGTGTTCTACAGGTTCCAGAACTAGCAGCCGTAACTGCTACAACAATCAGCTCAGAAGCAAGCACAGGTGCAGACCTAGATGCAGTTCATGCAGCAGACACAAAAAACACAATCACATGTGACGTATATGCGGCACGTTCAGTTGTGCGTGATCTAGGTAACATAGATCCATCAGAAATTGGCAGAGTATTAGGTAACAGTGTTTCAAAAGCATTTGATACCGCTGTATACGCAGCACTAGACTCAGCAACTGCATCAACAGAAGATTGTATTCCACTATCAATTGATGCCATAGTTGACTCAGCAGCTCAAATCCGTGCAAACGGTGAGATGGGTGAACTGTTTGGTGTTCTAACACCAGCACAAACAGCAGTTGTGTTAAAAGAAATTGGCACAAACTCATTTGCTGGTTCAGAGTCATTCCAAGGTCAAGCATTACGCTCAGGCGCACTTGGTATGATTGGCGGAGTTATGTTCTTCCAAAGTTCATACATTGGAACAGACGTATCAAAAGCTGGTTACATCTTTGGCAAAGACGCAATGAGAATTGCAATGCAGAAGAATGTTGACGTAGAAGTATCACGCCGTGCAGCAGCTGTTGGTAATGATGTTGTAGCAAGTCTACACGCAAAACCAGCTCTTATTGACGCAGCCCGTGCAGTTAGACTAATCAACGTATAATAGCACAACAGTATGGGGGAACTATCCCCCATACATAACTCTAGGAGACAACAATGGCATTTGCAACAAACAATGACTTAATCAATTACGCACCAGAAGTGTTTGACCAAGGTGTTGATGATTGGACAGCAGAATTGAGCCGTGCTGAAACAGATGTAGCCAATCAAGTTCAAGTTAAATGGTTCAACAACAACCATAACAGAGCTGATTATGCTAAATCACTGCTAACTGAATCACAGTGGACAGTTGCTACAGTATACCGTGCATTATACGCACACCTACTTCCAAAACTTTCAACATTCCGTCCAGAAGGAGATCCGTTCCGTGAACAGATTGAATTTTGGAAAGAACGTTTTCATGAAGAAATGGATCTACAGTTTGCGTTGGGTATACAGTATGACAAAAACGCAGATGGCACAGTGCAAGAAAGTGAAGTTCATGAATACAAACAGGACAGACTAGTCAGATGAGTAGAGAAAGTATTGTTGCAGAAATTGCATCACAACTCAAAGCCATGAATACTGTGAAACTTGGCAAAGTTGAGCGTGATCCAATTGTTCCAGATGAGTTGCCCAAAACTGCATTTCCTGCATGTTATATTGAGACAACAGATGAAGACATTGAAGATGTTACACTTGGCGTAAAATCTACACGCCGTGGTATAATGTTGGTTAATGTTGTTGTTATCATAGGAGGCAAACAGCGTGACACACAACGCAACCTAGTTGTTGAAGCAGTAGAGAATCAGTTGCTGAAAGACCGCACGGTAAATAATACAGCAACACATATTGCTCTCACAGGAGTGGAGAGTATGCAAGTGGGGGAATCAGCCCCATATGCAAGCGTTAGAATGGTGTTCACAGTTACACACCATTATAAAATAAGCTAGAGAGGTAAGAAACTATGGCAGTATACCACGGATCAGCTGGATCATTATCAATTGGTGGATCAAGTGTAGCTCAAGTTCAAAACTGGAGTGTAACACACAATGCAGAAATGCTTGAAACAACAAGTCTTGGAATGGGCGCAAGAACATTTTCAAAAGGACTAGAAAGTTTTGAAGGTTCATGTGAAGCATTGGTAACAGAAGATGGTGACAGTGACTTTTATGATTTCAATACAAACCTAAAAACAGGCACAGCAGTAACAGCAACATTCTTTGTTGATGATACTTCAAGTGCTGATGTTAAATTAACAGGCACAGTATTGATTTCAAGTGTTGAAACAGGCACGTCATTTGATGACATTGCACGTTATTCAATCACATTTACAGGTTCAGGATCATTAACTGTAGACACAAATGATGCAAGCTAAAAAATGAGTAGATCACGCAAGACAATGGCAGCACTCAAAAGAGAAATTGACCGTGACTTGCGTGGTTTTTCCAAAGAATATTTGCAAAACCTAAAAACCTCAACTCCAATTGATACAGGTTTTGCTAGAAACAACTGGCGTAATATATACAACGGTAATGACATAGGCAGAGGTAAACCAATACCAATTGCCCGCAACAAAGCAGAATACATTGGCGTGCTAGATGGACAGAGTTCAAAAGGCTTTACCTCAACACAAGCTCCTAGAGGTATAGTTATGGAAGCATTGCGTAAAACAAGGAAAAGATAATGAGCGTATTAGACAAAGCAAAAGAACATTACAAATCATCACTGGCTGGTGGTATGAAATCAATATATGTTGAAGAGTGGGATGAAACCATTTACTTCAAACCAAGTGCAAACTTTGCACAACAATCAAAAGTAATGGAACTACACGCAAAAGGCAAACTAACAGAAGCACTAATTGAAACAGTGTGTGTGCGTTGTTACACAGAAGACGGCAAGCGTATGTTCAAGCAAGGTGACAGGGAAATACTCATGCGTGAAGTAGATCCAGAAGTCATTGTGAGAATTGTTAGTATCATCAATGGTAATGATGATGCGTTTACGGACGCTGACCTGGGAAACTAATCAGAGACGCTGATGTTCAGCTGTTGTTTTTTCTAGCAGAACAGATGGGTCACAGTGTAGAATGGGTAATGAATCATGTCAGCGTTCTTGAACTAAAAAGTTGGGCTAAATACTACAAGCATAGAGAACAACAACAAAAGCAGAGGAAACGCTAACAATGGCTGATTATACAATTCAAATTAATGCAAAAGACAACACCAAGCAGACTCTGCAAAATGTTGACAAAGGATTAGACAAAGCAACCAAAAGAGCACTTATGTTCAAAGGTGCTCTTGGTATAGCTGGTGTAGCACTTGCAGGCTTGGGTGCAATCACAGGCGTTAAAAAAATAATTGATGACATGGACAATCTAGCAAAACGTGCTAGAACTGTGGGTGCAACCACTGAAACTGCATTTGCACAATTTCAAATAATTGATGACTTCCTACAACAAGCAGGTTTGAGTGCTGAAGAAACAGACAGGGCACTGGTAAACTTGACAACACGTTTGACAAAAGGTGCAAACGGAAACAAAGCCTATGCAGAAACCATGAGCAAACTTGGTGACAGTATTTTTGATGCAAACGGCAAACTGTTGGATACACCAGACTTGTTTGTAGCAGTAGCAAGTGCAATTCAAAACGGAACCATAGACATTGAAGATGCACAAAAGATATTGGGTGAAAGAGTTGGACCTAAGATCTTTGAAACATTTAAACAAATGAAAAGTGAAGGTATAGGTGTTGCTGAGGCACTGGGAGAAGTTGCCAAAAGCACGCCCATAGTTTCACTTGAAACAGCTCAACAAGCAGAACGCTTCAATGATATCCTAACACAACTGGGTAACCTACTGCAAAAATTATTGATTGAATCACTAGCACCATTGATGCCAGTGTTGACAGAGTTTGCAGAAAAACTACTAGCAAACATGCCAGGCATTATTGAATCAGTGAGAGCATCATTTGCAGCACTACAGCCTGTGTTTGATTTGTTCAGTGCAGCAGTAACAATACTACAACCAGTGTTTCAATTGTTGTTGGATGCATTTCTAGCAGGTGTTGGAATTATAAACAGTTTTGTTGAAAGCCTAGGTGGTGCAGAAGCTATTGCAATGAGTGTTGCTGAAACAATGGAATTAATGAGTAGCAAAATATCAGCTGCATTTACTTTCTTAAAAGACAACACAATTGGTGTCATTGAAGATATGACTGCAAAAATTAAAAGTCTGTTTGACAGTTTAGCTGAATATCTTGTGTTTGGATCAGTTGTTCCTGACATGGTAGATGGTATCATTGGTGAATGGACCAAACTAGAAAAAACAACTATATCAAAAACAAACAACATAACAAAAAGTGTAAAAAGTGATTATGATGAGCTTGCTAAGAGTGTTGGTATCAACAACAGCAAAATCATAGACAGCACACAACTAACAATGGCAGGTATACAAACATCATTTGCAGACACACTAGCAGATGCACTATCAGATGGTAAACTAAGTCTAAGTGACTTCCGTGGATTCTTTTCACAAACAATGACAGCAATACTACAAGATGCATTCAGTGGCGGCAAAGGATTATCAAACATATTTGGTAGTATCTTTGGCGGCGGAGGCGGTGGTGGATTGTTTTCAGGTATAGGTTCATTGTTCTCAGGTGGTGGATTGTTTTCAGGTATAGGTTCATTGTTTAGCGGTGGCGGATTGTTTGGCGGTATTGGCAAGTTCTTTGGAGGCTTTTTTGCAGATGGTGGACACTTGGGTGCAGGCAAGTTTGGTATTGCAGGAGAAAGCGGCCCAGAACTTATTTCAGGACCAGCAACAATTACACCAATGAACAGTGGCGGTCAATCAGTGGTGTTCAATATCAACTCAATAGACACACAAACAGGAACACAATTCTTGTTGGACAACAAACAACAAATTGTTGGAATGATACAACAAGCAGGCCATAGAAGAGGCAAGGAGATATTCTAAATGAAAGATATTTTTACATATCCAAACAATTCAAGCACCAACTTTATTGATCCACTGTATGATGGTGATGACACAGTTGGTTTTCAAAAACGCATAAAAGACCTAAAAGATGGTAACTACTTGGCCTGGACAGGAACAGCACCTACTAAAAGTGTTGATATTATTCAACAAGAATTATCAAAGTTCAACCAGCATCCTAGTTTAGAAAATGGTTCAGGCAACAACACAATGTATCAGTTTTGGCTATCACCAGTGTTTAAAGGTGTTGGAGAACTTATTGAAAATACTATTTCAAGTGCAACAGCAGTTCATCAAACAACATCAAACGTTGAGTTTTCAGGCAATCATGGATTATATGATGCACAAAAATTGACACTAACAGGTTTTAATGGAAGTTGGAGTGAATTAAATGGTGATGATTTATTTGTAAAAAAGATAGATGCAAATACTATTCAACTTGCAACAGATAGCAGTTTGAACAATCTTGTTGAGTTTTATGATTTAGAAAATGCAGATATTTCAAGTGCAACAGTAGCAGTTCCTGGAGTGTTAACAACCAGCAGTCATGACTTGAATGATGAGACACTGGTAACATTAAGCAACTTTAATAATTCATATGCAGAATATAATGGAGATAATTTTTATATTCAAAACTCTACTTCTACAACATTCAATCTAAGTTTTGATCAAGCTGGCAATAATTTGCTTAATTTTGCAACAAGCCAAGATAATGTTGTAATTGACAGTTTTAAAATACAAAGTGATGGTAAATTTATTTTAAGAATTAACAGTAGTGAAGTTCAAAACCCTGATGGCAGTGAAGTTGAATTTGATGCTGATAGTTCACACTCAAACACTGACCCAGCTGGACCTGGGCATTATTTAAGAAGCGGTTCAGGAAGACTATTTCTAAAAAGCACAGGCACTGCACATGAGTATGAAATACACAGCCCTAGTGATCCAGATAATTTAACTTTTCCATTGAATGATGCAGTGTTGTGGACTTCTAAAATCAACACATCATCTTCATTTTTACTACAAAAGCAAACAGATTTTCAACTTATATATGCCGCTGATAAAAATTATGTTGCCCGTTACACACTAACAGGCACCGGCAGTGCAGATTTAACAGGCGGTAAAATAGCAGCAATAACCAGTCAGCTCAACGGACGTTCAAGTGAACTTAACAGTATAACAAGTGAAAATACTGTTTCTGGTGACGGTCAACCAGACTTCCTTGAAAGCGGTATTTTCTTTGCTGAACAAGTAAGTGGTGATGTATATGAAGCATACACTGACACTGGCAGAACAGCAAGACAATATCTAAACTATGATGTTATCAATGCAGAGCGTGTTATTCAAACCAGCACTGACACTATGGTGCATATGCCAAAAAAATATGACAGTGCTGGTGTAGAGATTACAAGTTCAAGTTTTGTAATGAACAATGATTACAACATTGATTTAAGTATATTTGATAAAATTAACAATCAAACATTGTTTGTAGGTCCTACTGGATCAGCAAACGCAGGTGTAGCGTTGTCTAGTTCTAACCAAAAAAGCAAACATTGGAGAACAGGACATGTTACAGGAACATTGGCTACAACAGCAGGCAATGATATACCAGCATCAAGTGTGTCACAAACATTTTCAAGAAGAGCAGGCACATATGAAACAGATGCTGTTATTGATATGACAAATGCAGCTGATAACACACTAACCGCTGTTTTAGATACTTCAAGTAACACTGTATATCATGGAAGACTAGAAACCTTCAATACTAATTTTATATACCAAATAGAAGAATACAACACAGGTGGAACCACCTTTAATGCAGATATAATTACTCAGTTAGATAGTATATTTGATGCCGCTGGTGCTGGTGGTGTAAGAAACACAGCATATGTTTGTGAACTTGGATATTATGATGATAGTGCAAGTCCTGCAACACCAGCTGGAAAATTTGTTGCCAGTGGAAATACAAAAGCAATATTTTTCTACAGAACTGCAACACAGGACACCGCTGATGAATTTCATCTTATAATTATGGACATTGATGCAAACGGCAACATGTCAAATCCTACAATACCAACTGAATTTGCTGATTTTGGATATTCATCACTGCCAAGCACTGCTGATAAAAAATATGGTTTTAGAACAAAACTCATCAACTGTTTTGACATTGACACTGCTACTGGTTCAAGCACTACCACATACAGCAATAACTGTGGCTTAGATGCTATTGTAGCAGTAGCAACCAATGGACTAAGAGCAAACACCACTAGTGATATTTTTACAGATGATGTTTACAATGGACAACTATGCACAGTAAAAATTTATAATGGTGAAATATGTGAAGACAATTTAGTAGCTACACACAACAACTTAGCACTATTATTATCACCTGACACAACAGTTGGTGATACAAATAATAATGCAAATATAAGATTTATGAAATTAGACAGTAGTAATAATATGCTTGATGATACAACAGATGTTAGTGGAGTTTTTCAATCAGTTACACTGTTTCAAAACTATTCAGATCCACACATAGAGATTATAGTAGAAACTGAACAAATGTGGACAAGAAATATAGGACATGGATTAGGCATTCAACCAACAAACAACAGATTGTTTGTTAGTAACTCAATGGAAGCAGTTTTAACAAATGGACATGTGTTAGCTCTACAAGGTGATACAGAATACAACAACACCAACAGTAATATGCACACACTTGATGTTGTAAATGCAAACTTTACAGCAGCAACACAAGGCACAGTAACTGAAGTGTTTACACCAGCAACTACTAATATTATTCCTGTGTCAACTATCACTGCTGCAACCGCAGGCACATTAACAGCATCAACAACTGCATCTGCTAGATATAGGTTATCAAGTGTTGATTCAATATTGTTTGGCAACAACACATACTTGCAACAAACTGGTGCAAGCACATTTGTTAACAATGCTGCTATCAAAGAAACAGAAATACTATCAGCAGGTGGTAGCGGTGTAAACAGCAATTTTACACACTTTCCAGACAACTTGGTAACTAGCACAGACTCAGATGGATTCCTCACAGGCATCAGTGGATTTGATAGTGAGTTTCCTGGTGCATTTGGTGATAGTGGAGATAAAATGTTTACAATAGAAACTGTGGCAAACACATACACAGCACCAGCAATTTCAACAGAAGCAGCAGAAGATGTATTTGATACAGATGATGAATGGGACACAACACAATTTGAAAATGGATTGAAAACATTTCCAACAACAGTAACACCACAAAGTCTTACAGTAAGAATTACATCACCAAATGCAGTTACACAGTCACAAAATGGAACTAAATTTGCAAGAACAAGTGGATTTTCAAAATACAGTTTAGATGTAACATATCCGCCAATGTCACCAGAACAATACGTAGACTACAATGGTTTTATAAGTGCATTAAACGGACAAAAGCATCCATTCTATTTTGACATAAAACAAAACAACACAAAGATGTTTGGTAGAAGTGGTGGATACGGTGTAGATGGATTGAGATACAGAGAAACAGCAAGTGCAGGTGCAAACACAGTATTGATTGAAGGCTTTAGCAGTAATCAAACAGATGCTATCAAACTTGGTGAATTAATTATTGCACAAGATGGCATACACGGAAACATAAAAACAGCAGGCTCAAGCACGGATGCAAACATATACGGTGAAGCAAAGTTCCGCTTTACAACACCATTGCATTCTGCACAAACAATAGGTTCTCAACTATTTAATGATCCACAACACATAATTGTAAGTTTGGACACAGACACTGTTGAAGTTACCAGAGATACTGCAGGCTTCTACTATTTGAGCCTGTCATTTACAGCGGATCAATACAAATGAGTTTAAGTTCAGCACAAACAGCAAAAGTAGTAGAATATTATGAATTGGTTCATTTAGCAGTAGGTGATGGTTATTTTCTTACAAATGCACCATTTAATATTACTGTAACAAGTCAAGGCCCAACCGCAGGAACATACACAAGTTTTGGTATGCTGTTGGGTTTTGATACAATTGAAGAAAACAGTGAATTAGAAATACCAAGTTTGAGTATAACAATATCAGGTATTGCACCTACTTCAAGTGGCAGTGCATTGAAAGACTTTGTTGGTGAAAACTACGCAAATTCAAGTGTGAGAATTGACAGAGTATATTATGAAAATCATGTGCAACAGGGTTTTATAAATGTATACAAAGGTTATATCACAGGTGCAGATTTACTACAATCCGCAGACAACATTTCAAATGTTTTGGTAAAAACTGCAAGTCATTGGCATGATTTCAATAGACAAACAGGACACAGGACAAACACCAACAGTCACCAAACCCGCAGTTATGCCAGTGGTGATTTAGGGTTTGAATTTTCTACAGAGGTTCAAAAAGAAATCACATGGAAAGCCTAAGCAAGTATCTAGCTAGCAAAAAACATCAACCACATCAGTTTGGTGTGAATGACTGCAATACATTTATTGTTGAATGGATTGACTTGACATACGGCACAGACTGGGAAGGTATGTTGCAGTTTGATTATGATAGTGCATTGGGTGCAGCAAGATTTCACAGACACTTGCCATTTAGTGCAGAAGAATTCATGCACATGGCAGGATATGATGATGTAATGGTTGGAGCTCCCAAATCAGGTGATGTGCTATTGCAAAATTTAGGTCCTTGGTTTTGTGCTTGGTTGGTTGCATTGGATTATGCATACACAGTTGATCACAAGTTGGGTTTTGTTGTTGCCAAAGTAAATACACTAGAAGATTACACCGTTTGGAGAAGAGAAGTATGAAAACATCCCTACACATTTGCTTACAAGCATTTTTTGCATTGATTATTTGGAGTCAACCAGCACTTGCAGGTCCTATGATAGGTGCAGCACTAGCAAGTGGATTCAAAAGTTTTCTAATCAATATGATTGTTAGTGCAATCACAAACAAAATATTTGGCAAGAAAAACAATACAGCAGCAAGTGCAGCCGCAAGTGGCTTGTTGGTAAACAAACAATCAAACAATGAACACATACCCGTTGTGTATGGCAAACGCAGAATAGGTGGCACAAGAACATTTATTACAACAACAGGTGGAGATAGCACAGTTGAAGGGAACCAAGCAGGCACCAATACACTATTGATGTGTCTTGCATTGTGTGAAGGACAAATGGGCAACATTTCACAAATATTCTTCAATGATACAAAAATATTTGATGGAACACTAGCACATGAAGGCACAGTGGATGATTCAAATGATGTTGCAACAGACTACAGCGGACATTTTACAATTGAATACAAAGACGGCAGAAGCACACAAACAGTATCAACACTGTTGAAAAATGCAGCCAATGACACAGTCACAGGCACTGAACAATGGACAAACAATCACACACTAAAAGGTGTAGCATATTTGGCACTGAAACTGCCATTCAACGCAGAAGCATATGAGGGTGGTGTGCCCACAGTAACCTGTGTTATAGATGGTAAAATTATACGTGATGTTGCAAACCTATCAAACACTGCTGCAGGTGCAGATCAAAATGGTGCAGATGTGCTGCATGATTATCTCACAAACAGTGTTTATGGCAAAGGACTTGCAGACAGTGATGTTAATATTGCTAGTTTTCAAACTGCAAAAACATATCTTGCAAATTCAAGCAGACCTAAAACAAATGGTGTGTTGTCAACACAAGACAGTTTGATAGACAATGTAGAAAAAATACTATCAGCCAGCAACGGTATGTTGGTGTATCACAACGGTGAATACAAACTAAAAATCAAAGGCAATGAAGCCTCAGCAACTAGAACATTTGATACCAGCAACATACTCACAGATGTTACTGTAAGCCTCACAGACATAAAAAATAGACTCAACAAAATTACAATAAATTTTGCCAACAGTGATAGCACTACCAATTTCAATGATGATGTGGTTATTAGAAGCAATTCAACATACCTAACACAAGATGCTAGTAGAACATTAGAAACAACAATTGACATGCCACTGATAACAAACAAATCAAAGATAGAAACCATGGGTGACTACATCCTAGATTCAACCAGAGATGCAATGATAATTACATTTGAAAGTGCTCACACACAATTTGGTGTAGAAGCAGGTGAAATAATAAAAGTTACACTGGATGACTATGGTTTCTCAAACAAACAGTTCCGTGTGCTACAAACAGAATTGACTCCAGAAAACACCATAAGTATTGTTGCACAGGAGTATACACAAAGCATACACATCTAGTCAGTTAAGGTGTCTTAAATGCAATTTAAGGACTATATATAGCGCCATAAAACTTTAGATGTATCAACACACACATAAGAGGCTAAAATGAACCCTACACAACTAAAATGGATCTACTTGGAAAATCAATTTGAGAAGAAACCAGCAAAATACAAAACTTGGACACAAATTTCATATTTGGAAGAATGGCCACCCTGCACAAGTGCAGTTTTCTTTTGGTGGAAAGCCACAAACACAATTATTGTGGGTGCAAACTATGATGAACACACAGTTGACGCATTGCGTGATTGGAGACTGAAATATTCAATCAACAAAGTAGCAGGCAGATCACACAAAGGTTGGCAAGACCTTGATGAAAAAAATCAAACATTTGAAGCATGGAAAGACATGTATTTGAACAAAAAAATGCGTCAAAGTGATATTGCAAGAAAACTGGGTGTAAGCCCTGCATATTGTAGCAACATGAAGAAAAAATATGAATGGGTTGGTGAAGCTGCTGAATAGGTTGACACAACACCGTTTTGTGTTAGTATAAATACAGTTACAACAAGGGAAGTAAATATATATTTCTCCAATGATACTTACGTTTATCCAGTTATACATTGCTGGCATAGGCTCCTTTATATGAGATAGCACTAGTTTATCATTGACAGTGCCCCGCACATTCCCTTGTTGTAACACACAAAGATGATAAATAAAACTGTAAGCAGAATGCTTGCATAACAGGAGAACAAAATGATTAAACTACCAGAAGACCTTTATCAAATAAAAAAACATCACACTATGGCTGGCAAAGTCAGTGTGTGGACCGGCATGAACAAAGGTGGTAAAATGCCTGGCAGTCCAGTAGATAAACTACGCACAAACCTTTCAATGGAATCATGGGATTTAGTTAGAAACACACTAGAACATAGATTTGAAGAATATGAACACAAAGGTCATTTCAACAACACATTGGGTGAACAATACAGTGAGCGTGTAGGAGACATAGCAAAATGGGAAAGAGCTACTCTAACCCACCCAGGGTGGGAAAGAGTTGGCCCATATTATTATCCCAATGATTACGGTCATTATATTAGAACTGAACAACCAGGATACAAAGAATTCCGTGCTATACTGTGGAGTTTTATGACACTGTTTTGTGAAGTGTGTGAATACTTGGGTTGGGAAGCACAACTTGATGAAGACCCACAAGACTTTGATAATAAACTGTTTGATTTTGGACCAACTCCAATATTTGAGAAATAAAACAATGGCAAAAAGAAATTGGACAAACCATTATGACACACAAAACATGGGTGTCCGCAAACATGGCACAAATCAATCAAGGCTAGACACAAACTACTATTCAAACCCAAAAACAGGATTTGACAGTGCATTTTATGCAAAAAGAGAATCAGCGGGATACATTACATTTGGCAAACACAAAGGCAAACACATTTCACAAATTCCCAAGGCATATATACATTGGCTAAAACAAAACATTGACACAGGCAAACACCCAGGCTTATCAAAGGCACTAAAACAAATATAATCAACACACAAGGTTAGCGGGCCAGTTGTAATTCCGCAGTGGCAAACGCAGTAGAGATATTGCACACTAGAAATATTGAGTGAAACCCCTAAGGGCGTAGATTGATATAGCATAATTGTTGATATGCAAAAACTGGAGTCTACAGTATAAACATGACAAGGGCAGTTACAAATTTCCCAATTGACACTGAGGGAAAGAAAAATAATTGGTGCAGGTGGATAAGTCCAAAGTCCAGTAACACATGTCCTACAAGCTTTGCTAAACAAATACCTGCTGTCTAAAAAATACCAGATAATATTTTTTTGGGCACCTTAAACAGGTGTCCTTATGACCAGATAATGAATAATATAATACCTGAAGTAAGAACTAAGAAACTTATTTGTTACTGAATTCCACTGAAGAATGAAGTGGTAATGAAGTAATAAATAACAGTAGATGCGTAAGCAGATACTGATTACTAAAGGAGAAATGAATCAATGAAATACACATTAGAAACACATAACTTTGAAAATGGCATACATGTGAGTGAACTAACTGAACATGTAACACGTAAAAGTGCTGACAAAGACATTATGTTATACAAATTATCACACAACATAGGCTATACACTGTATAATATAACCAAAAAAGAATTCTTAGCAAGAAAAAACAACTGGAGTCAATATGATGACGCAGTTGTAGCACAATGGTTTGACAAAGCAGCATTCAGAGGAGCATACAATGACTCCACAACAACATAAAAGAATCACAACATTCCACAAATGGTGGAGACTGAACAAAACACATAGACCAAGTCATCACTGGTTGGTTAGACATACAAAAAGAATAATGTATCTCTACAGCATAGCACCAGAAGCATGGGATGTAGCAAAACAGATTACAAAACGTTATGAACTATCAGACTACAAAAAACTTTCAAGAAGCAATGCTTGGTTCTTGTGGAGAATAACACATCCACTGCACAATGAAAGAATAGAAAGATTGATGGCATCAGCAGTATTCTTGGATGAAAAGAGTCAAATAAAAGGTTGACATTCCAAGTAAGATGTCTTATTATGTATGTATAGTGAGAAGCAAAATGCTTCAGTTCAAACAAGGAGAAATACAAATGATTACAGAATTTAATTTAGAACAAGCAACAG
>Ga0181413_1000371_pt1 | contig 13955 bp, 13 predicted proteins | sample 36SPOviralmetaG_FD_130111 | JGI IMG/M metagenome (GOLD analysis project Ga0181413, IMG submission 130111) | Marine viral communities from the oligotrophic San Pedro Time Series (SPOT) site, San Pedro Channel, CA, USA - 36 SPOT_SRF_2012-09-28 | ecosystem: Environmental > Aquatic > Marine > Strait... | reverse complement strand
TGCGCTGTACGTCCTGAGAGCGCTTTACAACAAGCTTTCCATCTTCTGTGTGGTAAGAGGTATTTAATACTGTATTGCTCATTCTGGACCTTCTCCACCTTCCCACGCTTCATTTACGTCAGGAGTACTTGGGTCATCTGCTTTTAACTGACCTTTTGCGTTTCTAGCCCTTTTGGGTTTGAAATCCATATCTTTAAGCTCTGAGGCTTTAATAAACGGATACGCAATAGCCATGCCAGCATCTATCAAAGCTTTGGCTTCAGCGTCATCTAATTCTATTTCATCATCTTTTACACGTGGGCTACCATTAGCCCAAGGATTTCTATCTGTAGTAATTTTTATTTTCATATAAAACTCCATTGGTAGAGGGGCATTGCTGCCCCCCTTAATATTATGATGCGTTTATATCTGCAACAACCCCGTGTGCCTTCTGTGAAGTCACCTGTAAGCCATATTCGCAAGAAATGAGGCGTCTTTCTGACAACCCTGTTTTCGCTAATGGCTCTTGCTTTGCTGTTTGTAGATAAGCAACTTCCGCGTAGTTTGGATCAAGAACAAAAACATCTGGTGTATAATCTACACTAGACACTGTTCTTACACGCATATGACGGTTTGGCACTATCTGAAGCTCACCAAAATCACTGATATATACATCAATAGCAGCATTAAGTTTGCTATCTTCAGCTTCCTTAAAGCGTGTTGCGTTACCAGTAAAAGTTGATATTTTTTGCTTCTGTGCAGAACCACACATAACAATAGTTGGCGTAGCACCAGAACTCCAGCAATCTGCAATTACAGATTTAAGAAGTGTCTCTGTTATAGGACGCAAAGTCCCATCTGTTGCTGCTGCGTTTACCGAACCACTTTCACCTGTTCCAGATGTAGTACCATTAGCACCACCTGAACCACGAGATACGTTAGAAGTAAGGTAAGCTGGTAGCCCTGCTGTTTGTCTAGCAGTACCAGATGAGCCTACAGCGGCTGCTACGTTTGCTAGAAGCATTGCTTCCATATCACGTTTCAGTTCGCTTAATTTGTAAGCTACTTGCTTTGCAACAGTTTGTGCGTTTGCCACCCCATTGACTGCCTGATTGGTTGAACTTACTTCTACAACCTTAGCACTGATCTGGGTATATCCGCCCTTACGAACAGCGTTAGTTGGTGCTGTGTTAGATAATCCCACATCACCCTCTATCTGCCTGTTTGCGCCAGTAGCCGCCAGGTCAACTTCACTCCACTCAAAGTAAGTGTTGTCAACGTTGCGTGTGCCAATAGCAGACATAAAAACAGTCTCCGTTGGCGAGATTGAGGCCATAGCAGAAGCTAAATCCTCTCTTATTGTAGAGACATCATAAGTCTCATTTGTATTTGCTGTAACAGCCATTGCTGTATCCTTTCATGCAAAAGTTAGTTATTCATAAGAAAATCTGCAACATCATCAATGCTACCAGTTCTTCTCATTGCTGCCTCTGCTTTTTTAGCTTTGGATACTCGCCCAGAATTTGCCGCACGTTTAGCTGCTGGTTTGACTACTGGCCTAGCGCCTTCGGCTTTTTGTTGAGCCTTGCCCTTGTTAGCCTGTAAATCTCGCCATTTTAACGCATCATTTAATATACGGACTTCTTCAGCAGTTTTAACAGTTCCGATTTGTTCATCTGTTAAATCGTAGTGTTTTTTTGCTTTAGAAGACATATCTTGAATAAACACGTTACGCTTCTCAGGATCAGCAAATTCAGGCATCCATTCCGACAAGCGTTGCGCCTGTTGTTCTAGAAACTGATTGTTCTGCTGTTGCCTTTGTTGCGCTTCTTGCTGCGCCACATAATTAACCTGTTGGTCAAATTGTTGACGCTTGTCTACGGCACGACGATATTCTGCCTCTTTCTCTAAGTAACCTAGAGGGTCGCTAGCTTGTAGCTCCTCAGACGGATATTCAGGAATAGACGGAACATTGCCATTCTGCACTTGTTGTACCATCTGCATAAGCATTTGGCGTTCCTGGGCAATTTGATGCTGTTGCTGTTCTAATGTCTTTTTAGTTTCAGCAGTGTCAGCCATGCCCTTTTGGATATACTTTTGCCCTGAATAGCCACGTTTAAGTTCATCCAAGGTTACCTGTTTTTCCGTTCCGTCAATTTTGACGGTGTATACAGGCTCTCGTTGAGCTTCGTCCTGTTCAGCTTCTTCGTATTCCTCACCCAAATCATCTTCGTTGGCTTGGGCTTCAACGTCATCCTGTACTTCTTCTGCATCTTCTATTGTTTCGGTCTGACCGTCATCAGTTGCCTCTACAACTTCTTCTGTAGATTTCTCAGGATTATTTGGCGTTTCTATAATCAAATTATCGGCAACCGCCTGTAAATCATCGCCATTGATGGGGTTAGTCGTTTCCACGGTGCTTTCCCTTCCCTCTTATGAGCGTGAGAGCGTCTATATCCGCTTGTAGTTCACGCTGGATTGCATTTAACGCTAGTATCATACTATGCGCCTTTTCACGCTTTTCTACTTCCGTAGCCGCGCTATTCGCAAAAACATTCATTTGTTGTTCTCGCAAATTCTGCATGGTTTTCATAAACCAATCATTCTCTAATAAAGATTTAGACCGTTTGGCCTTTTGCTCAATATCCAACGCCCATACCCATCATTTGTTCATTATGTGGTCTGCTTGCGTCTTGTTCAGCTTTAATACTAGCCGTATCTACAGCAGTGCCGTATTTACCTAAAATCTCAGCAACTTTAACAGCCAAATCTTGCACCATTTCATCCCTAGATAAATCGTCATCCATGCCTAATTTGTGCATTTTATACTGCATATCCATTTGAGCTTTAGACATATCTACTTGGGCTTTTGTTTGCGCTTTCATTGCCTCTGTCTGCATAAATGCAGCATTAGGATCAGGCTGTTGGCCTTGCATCATTTGTTGTTGCTGCATCATTTGCTGCTGTTGCATCATCATTTGCTGCTCTACTTCAGGCGTCATTGGCATAAAATAACGATCTGCATTTCTTACACCACCAATAGCCAACATGTCAGCCATTGTGTTTCTCATTTGTGTGAGAGTAACAATACCATTGGTAGCACCATATGTATTATAAATTTGCTGTTGAATGGCAAACGCTTGCTGTAATGCTGCCATACGCTCATTTTCACGCCCTGTACCTATGCCTACATTTACACTTAAATCCATGTCTGTTTCCCAAGCCGCTGGATTTACAGGTACAAAAGAACCATTTAAACGCATCATTTCTTCACCGTCTGCGTTTTTAACCATTAGCTCTAGCATTAATGAAAACAGTTGTTTCATGCCACCTTCAGCAAAGTTCCTTGCAATTACTTCTGCTTGGCCTGTTTGACCTTCCATAGAAGCAGCTACCGCTGTTGCTGTAGAGGATTTAAGCACATCAGGGTCTAGCCCTTGCGCCATTTTAGAAACGCCAGTTTTGTTATCTACCAATTGGTCAAAATACTGCAACGCTGGCAATGTACTTCCAGCCGTAAATGGCACAGCCATCTCACTTATCGCACCTGGTGATTTGACCCTTACAATGCGCCCAATCTCGTTATTTAAAAGGTCATCAACGGCTACCTGACCATCCATAATTTGAAGACCAGGATTGTTTGTTAATGCAACATTATCTAAAATACCACGCAACATAGAAGTTGCAGCATCTTGGTCATCCATTACTAAATCAACTAAGCTTGTACCGAAAAATGCGTGTGGCTCTGGATCACACTCAAATATAGCATATGGTGCATTATCAGCCTCATAAAAGTTTAATACTTTGTAGATAGAGCCAGCACATATAAACTGATACAATTTAGGTATTCCAGTACCCTCAATATCTAATTCCATATATGCCTGGGTAACGGTTATTTTCTTTGAAGCTGTAGTAATATTTTCATCACTATCTTCATCTACAGAATACCCTCTGCGAGCAAATTCTGCTTCATCATCAACAACGCTGTATTGACCACCATCTAAACCATCTAAGTCTTCTAGCCTAAAACCCATAGCCAACAAATCACCTACACGCATTTCTGTGCTGTGACCACAAATATAGAAATTATCTATTCCACGAGCATTACGATCTACAAAGAAATCTTCTGGTGGTACGCTTTCTATACAAATATCACCCTTGGGAATTGTTCTTGATATTTTTACATCATGCTCTGGAACTTCTATGTCTATGCCCATGTCATCTACACTGATGCTCATACGCATTTCATGTTCTATAACTTCTACTTCATCATCTTCTACCAACAACGCAAAAGCTTCTTCACTTAAATTAGTAAAAGTGTGGATTTCTTGGTCTGTTTCTTCATTATAATAAACATATGCAATGCCAGTTTTCTTAACTAAAGCATCTTGAAAAAGGTCATTTAAAACTTTATAGCCATTATGCTGTTGAAACTTATATGAAATATAAGAAGTAGCCTGTTCAGCTAATGCTACATCTTCTGGCCCTCTAGGAACAAATTCTACAGGCTTATCATTTGTTAAGAAAATACGTTGAATAGATGGTTTTATGCCACGAACTACTTCTCTGCATTTTGTAGCAACACATTTAGATCGTCCATCTTCATGCCCTATATCTACTTCACCATCAAAATACCTTTGTGATTTGATCCTTCTTGGAGATATTTCAGCCTCTATGAAATCCACGGCATCCTCAATAGCTTTGGAAACAATGCTTTCAATTTGTGTTTGATCTAATGGCTCTAATCTCATTGTGGCATCCCTCCAGCCAATAATCCAATTCCCTGTCTAATCGGTTCTTCAAACACTGGAGAAAAAAAGTCTGCGCCAATATTTGCGCTTTCACGCTGCCCTGCCCTTGCCCCTGCTTTTTTAACTAAAGGAGTAATTTTATTTACAAACTTTTGAAACTCTGCAATGCCTCTTTCATCTTTTAGTGCCCTTAAAACTATTTGAGGATTTGTAGAAACTAGAATATCTGCAATCTTAGCACGTTCTGCGTTTGATAAATCTCTGCTAAAACTGTCAACAAATTTTCTAGTTATGGATAAAATAGAATTAACATCACCACCTATTGCTGCCATACTTTCGGCTGGTGTTACACCTCTGTTCATGGCTGCTGCTGCCATTTGCGTTTCTGCTGTTTGTGTATTTTTTAATACAATTTGTGCAACATCATCGCTTTCTACCGCAATATCTAATTTGCGCAAAATCTTAGCCTGGTCACTGGGATCTGGCACTAGCACTCGTAACAACATTCCTTCTTTTTGATCTTCTTGCAGTAATTTTCTTAATGCTGTTCTATTTTGTCCTGTAGTAAATTTACCTTGTAATGCCGCTAGAAAACCAGTTTTAAAACTTTGCAACCTTTGTGGATTTTTAGCCCACTTATCTTCAATTTCCATAATTACTTCGTTAACATCTCCACTAAGTGCTTTGCGCCCTGCTGTAAAAGCATCTCTGTTTGTTCTAACTGCTGCTGCTTGCGCTCTTGTAGTCATTAAATCAGGTACTGATGTATTTAAAAGTGAACGTAAACCTTTTTCCAACTCTAGGGTTTCTTCACCAACACCATATGTTATTGGGTCTTTAAATTCACTGTCTGCTGTTCTTTGTAATTGTCTTCTAATTTTTTCTGCTTCCTCTACACTAGGTCTACGCGAAAAAATAACATTTCCATTTTTGTCTACCCTATACAAATTATTACCTGAACGTCCTTCTGCTTTGTTGAGAATTTGCCCAATATCAGGGTTGTTTTTTAATATTGTTTCTAATTCTGACAAAACAGCGTTGGAAACATTTTGCGCTTTAAAAGGTGCGTAACCTCGTTTTTCTGCTGCTGCTGTTAATTCCTCACTAGCGGCACGATTGCGCACTGCTGTTTGCCCACTATCACCGATTGGGTCTAGTTCAGTCTTTAACTTTTCTTGTGCAGCTTTTCGTAACTGCATTGGTCTTTTTTCTAAAGCACTTTGAATTATTGAAGCTGCTTTACCACCTTTACCTCTATAAGCTTTTACAGTTGCTGCTATAGTTCTATTTTCTGCTAATATTTTACCATCAATTATATCTTTCATAACTTCTTCTGGAGTTTTTCCTGTTTGCTCAACTATACGCTGTATTTCATTTTCTACGACTGAAGCACCACGCCTACCTGTTGTGCGCCTAGCCGCGTCTATCAATGCCTCAAAGGTTTTTGCTCCCACATCTGATAATTTACCACCTACTACCGAACCACCAACACCAAATACTGCGCCTGGTAAAGTCCTTGATAAACGATTTTCTGTACCCTCACCTGTACCGAACCCATATGTTGCACCTTCAACAGCACCCCTTGTTGCTAATCTACCCATTGTAGCTGGAGCACCCCCAGGTATTAACATAGGCGCAACAGCACCAGCCAATTCGTATCCCATCGCTGATTTAGGATATGCTTCTTGATATAATTTAAGACCACCCCGTATTTCTTCTAATAATTCTTCTACAGGTCTGCCTGTCATCATTGACCTAGTATATGCCTCTAGCTCATCTGCAAATCCTAATGTTACACCTTGACCTATTGTTCTTAATCTTTGCTTTGGAACAGGTGTATTATTGTCTACGGTACTTGATTTATTTTCGTCACGCACTTCATCCAATAATTCTAATATTTTTTTTTGGTTGCTCATATTTATACCTTACTGATCTAAAGCAGCTAAATAATCTTTACGCCATTGCTCTGGTTGGGTACGCCAAGTTTCTGTCCAACGTTCATCTGTATAACCATCTGGCGTTGCTGGTATTTGTAAAATTGTTGGTGTGCCTAGCTTATCGCCTTTAAATCTAAAATCAGGAAGTATTTTTTCACCACCTAACCCAGCATCTTCTGCATATTGAATATATTCACCTCTTGTTTCATCATACAAACCTTCCGCTTTTCCGTACAACAAGTTAGCTCTATTAACAAAGTCTGCGCGTTGTGCTGGAGCTAATTTTGTACCATCTCTAATGTTTAAAATAAATCCTTGTAATCTATCACCATAACTACCAGCAGCAGCAGCCGCAGCGAATTCGCTTTCACGAACTACTGAACCAGGATCAAGCATTTTCATGTAATTAAATATTAGTGACAAATCACCAGCAGGTGATGGATCTTCTACACTTGCAACAATTCTACCATACGCGCTTGCAATACTATCAAAATCTTTAACTCTTTGTAAGCCAGTAAATTCTTTTCTTGCAGTAGATTGCATACCTATCATATCTTTTGCCGTAATGCCTTTTGGTTTTGCGAAAACTTGATTATAGTAAAGTGACATTGCATCTTTAACGCTTAAACTATTATTTTCCAAACCAGCTAAAATTTGAGCAGCTACAGTATCACCTTGACTTGCTTTTTGTTGCAAAAACTGAATGGTTTTATTTTTATTGCCTTGAGCAACACGCTGTGCGCCCTGTTCTCTAATTTGTTGTCCAGCCCTCATTTGTGGTAGTATCAACGGATCAAGAGCAGCACCAAATTGTTGAAATGGCGTTAAACCAGTTTGCTCGTTTGGCTTTCTCATGCGCTGAAAAAAACCTAACAAACCGCTTTGCTGTGGATCAGGGTTCATTGTCATTTTTTTCTCCTACCTTGGAAACTGTGATGCTACTTGCAGATAATTAAACAACCCAGGATTAAAACTTGTGTTTGACCCTGCTGTTCCTGGTACGCCTGAACCTGTAATAGCTCCTAACATTGTGCCAAGACCACCTGTTGGCGCACCTGTATATTGACCAAAGTTTTGTTGACCAGCACCAATAAGCCCTTGCATTATGCCACGCTGTAAAGCGCCTTGTTGCATTTGCTGCTGTTGTATTTGTTGCCCCATGCCAAACTGCTGTTGACCTAAATTGGCTAAATTGCTTGCTGCACCTTGACGTACCCCAGCACCTTGAAATTGGCCTTGAAAGTTTGCTTGGTTTGCTGCTTGTTGACGCGCTGCTTGTGCTTGTGCTGCTTGGTTCATTGCCGCTTGATTTGATAACCCTGCTTGTTGCGTAAACCCAGCCTGAGTTGCTGCTGCTTGGTTTAAAGCACCCATACTTGATAAATTTGCTTGTTGCGTTAATCCAGCCTGTTGGGAAGCCCTAGCAGCAGCTTGCGCTGCCCCTGCTAATCCAGCTTGTTGCGTTAGCCCAGCCTGTTGCCCTGCCCTTGATGCTTCTTGTGCTGCTGCTGCCATGTTTGCTTGTTGCTGCATTTGTGCTTGTTGCTGTGTAAATTGGTTTGCAGCTTGCATAGAAGCTAAACCAGCTCCTTGCGTTAACCCAGCTTGTGCTTGCGCCCTAGCGTTAAATGCAGATTGATTTGCCATTGTTGCTTGCTGTTCTAATTGGGCTTGCTGTTGAGCAAACTGATTAGCCGCTTGCATGTTTCCAGCCCTTGCCGCCTGATCTCTAGAAGCAGCCGCTTCCCTTGCTTGTTGACCAAGTTGTTCAGCCTGAAATCCTTGCTGTGCTGCAAGTGTTCTTGCTTGTTGGGTTGATCCAATATCAAATTTTCCGCTTTCAACAGCTTGTTGAAAACCAGCTTGTCTTTGTTGTGCCGATAATGCCCCTGCTTGCCGCAACGCCTCACCAGCCAAAACCCCTTCTTGCACAGCTTGCCTAGAACCACCAAAAGCCCCTGCCTTTTGCGCTTGAGCAGCTAGGTTTTCTGATGCCATTTGACGTTGACGTTCTATATCTCGTTGCCCAACCTCAACAACCCTTTGCTCATAAGGGTTCATATATTTAGATACGTCTGTTGTTTGTAATCGGTCTACATCAATTTGATTTGGAGCTTGCGCTGCTTGAACCGCACCAACGCCTTGCATAGTTTGTGCTGATCCTAGTTGTGCTGCGCGAGCCCGTTCAATAGGGTCAATAGTTGCACCAGAATAACGCTCTACTTCACCTAATTGAGCAGCTTGAGGCAACATTGTACGCTCTATTTCTGCACCACCGTAGGCTTGTGTAGGTGCAACTGTTGCGCCACCATAAGTAGTTGTAGGAGCTAATCTTGCCCCACTAAATGTAGCAGTTGGGCTAGCTCCTGCTGCCCTCATAGATTGTGGAGAAAACCTTGAAAGTTGCCCCATAGTACGTTGCGCTTGGCCTAAAGACTGCGCTGACTGTTGGTAAATATTAGGCTGTTGTGGACGTATACCAGGCGGCATAGCTGGCCCACCTCTTGCACGAAAGTCATCTACTTGGGGCATTACTGCCCTTTGCATAGCACCATCAGGAAGTTTTAAACCAGTAGGTCGTGGGCCTAAACCAGTATTTATGCGTTGACCTGTCGGTGTGCTTCCACCTTGCCCTGCTAAACCACCGCTTGGTAATGTTTGCCTTTGACCTGAACCTGATGAACCCATGATTATCTCCTATTTCCCACCGCCGCCACCTTGCATTTCTAACTCTACAGGCTGGTTTTCTGGTGCGCGTGATCCTACTTCCCCAGTTACAGGGTCAAGCCCAAAACTTTCACGATATTCAGCTTGACCTGGGCGCTCTGTTTTAAATTGATCTATCATACCCTCTACCATTGGACGCGCCGAATAACCTTGTATTCCACCTTCAAATGTTTGTGCTTGTGGCAAGTACGATTGTCCACCAGCTGTAGGCATACCAAATGCACCAGCCATCATATCTGTACCTTGAATACCAGCCTGTTCCATTGGAGACAATGCAGCAACTTGTGGCCCATACAAAGGAGTATATGTATCTTGTAGAGGTGCTAAATCTCTAGCCATGCCCAAGCCTTGTTGCATACTTGTTTCTGCAAATTCTGGCATAATTACTTCTTCTCGTTGCGAACCACCACCCATTTAAACCTCCAATGCGTATTGCGCGTTAATTAATTTCCAACCAAGCGGTGCTAGTGCTTTTTTCCAACCTAACCTACCTGTTAAAGTTCCACCAGTACACCCATGAGCAATTGCCCAGTTAGTAATATCAGTGTTCATATCTTTCAATTGATCCAATTTACCACCAGCTAAAAATAAATGTAATACTTTCTTTTGTGGGTATACCACAATTTCTGTGACAATGCACCCCTTTGGTGCAGCCCATAATTGCATCCTACTTTCCGCAATGCCAAGAACAACGTCATCAAAGTTATGTGTTCCATTAGAATACTCTAATGCGTCCTCTATCCAAGGTTTGCAACGCTCTAAATCATCGCTTAAAATAAAATCTTTCATAATTTTACCATGTACTTAAAACAATTCTTTTCCAAATTGCAGTTGATCCATCGTGTGTACCAACACAAATATAAATATAATTAGTATCCCATGCAATCATTCCAGCTACATCTCCAGCCGAACCTATATTTGCTGTTGGCGTTGTTTGTTTTGTTGCAACTTGTTTAAATGATCCATTGGAAGCTACAACAACATATTTCTGCGTTCTATCCCAAAGCAATGCACCATCTTCAGCAGCAGAGGAATATTGATCTTTTGCATCTAATTGATTTAGGGCTTTGCCAAGAAACTTTCTAATGTTTTCTGCCCACGCCTGTATATCTGGTGTATATGGTGGTACAATTCTCACCTACGACCACCTTGCCGCGCATCTAAACGCATAATGCCTAATCTCCAATCAGTAGCAACATTACCTTCAACTCTCATACGAACTTGCCTACCTTGAAATCTTACAGAAGTAGGATTGCTCATGTTAAAAGGCCCAAATTCTTTTTCACTAGAGTTTGGGTAAAATCTTGTTTTAAATTTTGCCTGAACATCACCTTGCGTTTTTTCGTCTGGTATTAGCTCCACAACATTCATTAAATTATCACCATTACCTAGTGCAATTGGCCCTGTTTCAGCAAAAGGTGTAGCACTATCATAACTGTAACCTATCTCATGCTCATATAATTCACCGTCACTTTTTATGAACATTGGATTTCTAAAAACCCCACGGTCAACTCCTGCCGTTCTATCCATAGAGCCTGTCATCCAAATGTTTTCGGAATAATCGTATGCAACATAACGATTGCACTCTGTACTATCTGAGCTTGGATAAAACCACCATATTTCATTCCATGAAGAATTAACAACAGCACTTACTTTGCTTCTTTGGTCATTATTAAAATCAGAGAAAACGTAATCTCCTACATCACACGCAACATCCTGCACCCTACCACCAGAATATATAAAAAATCCACGATGCCCCATCCAAAACACGCCATTGTCTACTGCCACAGCAGCAGCTACACCAATTAACCCACATGAAGTACCAACACGCTCAAAACCATAAACAAATGGTGGCCCTTGGTATGTCATTGTGTGGGCATCTTCTGTAGTTAAAATTAAAGATTGCCCTCTTGTCCTTAGACCTTTTAAAATTGTGCCGTTTGTTTGAATTCTTAAATCACCAGCTTGGTTTGTTGCTGCTGGTGTCCAACTTGTATTATCTTCTTGATCGCTCCATTGCACTTTTCGCGGATCGCCCCCTGCGCCAAAACAAACAACAAATCTTTCTTCTGTTACCATAAACCCAGAGCAAGACGTAGGAGCGTTAGAAACTTGCGCCGCTTTAACAGCATTATTTAATTGCCATTCGTACAACTTCCCATCGTCTGGAGACATGGCAAGTAAATACTCCCCCCAGTTATCAAGCGACCAAACTGTAGCTTTTAAAATACTTTGATTATCTGACCGTGGAAGACCGTATTCCTCAAAACCGTAAACTCCTGCGCCATATCCAGTGTTAATAGTTGCATCAACACGTCCTGCCGTTAGTCCAGTAGGAGTTATATCTGTTAAAACGTTTCCTGCGTTTATTGTATATAATTTATTATATGTGCCAGCAGCTAAACGCCTATTATTAGTGTTGTCTTCCCACGCTATAATAGACCGCGCAACGCCATTAATATCTACACTTGCTCTTTGACGCCATCCACCTATCGGACGCAAAGCATCCTCATGCCACCGAATTAAGTTAACATCTCTCCAGCGACCTTGCGCCATCAAGTCTGTTCCGTTTCGGTATTGGCCTTTTGGTATATTTAACGGTATGAGAGGCATTAATTTATCCCTCTACGGCTTAGTAGGCCAATCAGCATCTTCCAAATTAGGCCAGTTTTCATGCGCTGTAATATCTCGCAAGGCTTGGCGATACGTGGTCATTTCGCTAGACATTGTTACGTCTGACAATGCATAAAAGTCTGTCTCAGCTAGTTTGCTGTCTCGTGTACTACGATGACCTGCTGCAGTGTTAGCATCTAGTGTAGCCTGATAAGCTTTCTCATGCTCTGCCTTAGTAGTCTTCTTACCATCGTCATCTGTGGTATCAGCAAACATATCCCTTGCGACATACTTCTCAACCCAGTTGCCTTCACTATCTTGCTCTACACCATCACGCACACTTGTTTGATATGCTGTGGTTGTAGCAGCAGGAGATGCTAGTACTGGATCAATATTCATTGCGTCACAGACGCCACTCGTCCATACTCTAGGTAGAGACATATTCTTAAAGGCTGCTCTCCACTCGCCTTGGCTTTTAACTTCGCCTGTTGTCCTTTCACGATATTCTGACATTAGTTGATACTCCTTTTTGTCAGTTGATTATGCGACTGCATAGAAAATAAACGTCCGACCAGTTTGGTTTAAGTCACCATATTGGACTTTAAAACCAGAACTATCGGGCTGTATTGCATCAATAGATGCACCAAAGGCACTACTTTCAGGACTTTGTGCGGTAGTATTATTTAACATTAATACACCATCATTCACAGTGTTGGTAATTCCTCTGTCAACATCAAAAATGTACCATTGCCCACTATTACTAGAGCATTTTATAATAACCATTTTAGCGCCTGAACTGAAGCCACAATCTATTGTTTGCGCTGAAGCATCTCCTGTTCCAGTGTAGCTTCCAACTTTACTTACACCTGATACGGTAGCGAAAAGATAGGCTATGAAGGTTTCTCCAGATTTATTAACAACATCTCCTGTTCCTATACTGAATGAAGTTGAGCTAGGAGCCGTGCTATTCCATCTAGCCGATCCACCACCGTATATTGGATCAGTAGTATTCAAAGTCAGATATACTGATGTAGGAGTACTATGCATACCAGAATGATAGACTTGCCAAGTATAAGTAGAACCTCCCTGACTTCTACTTTTTATCCACATCATTTCAGGTGCTACACCAAGGTTATGGCTTACAGTTCTATTGCTTTCTGTGCCCGTGTAACAAACAACGTCAAAATAACCAGGTGCTCTTTTCCACATCCATGAGTAATAATTTGAATTAGCTCCTGCGCCTGGGTTATAATAACCATCCATGTAATCAAAAGTTTTTACACTGTTGGCGTACTCAGCAATATTATTACTTGGCAGTAGGTCTTTTGCACCCCTTAACCTATCTGATAACCCTGCATCAGTCCCAGTTGTAAATTTGTTAATAGCCATATCCACAGGAAAACCAGAATTATAAGAAGGTGTAGAGCCAGAAGTATTTAACTGCTGACTAATAGCAAAAACCTTAGTGGCATCATCTGGTGCAGCTAGTGGACCTCTGCGTATTGCCATGTAGATGTAGGTGTTGCCGTTTGTATTTACTTGACTGTTACTTTGCCTGATTTGAAATCCAGTTGGTGTAATATTTGCACGTTTTACTGTAGTGTACTCTGCGTCATCAGTATTAGCCCAAAGCATATGATCATTATATGTAACATCATCTGTGACAGGCCAACCTCTCATATTGTCTAACATAACCCAAGGGCCACTTGATGATGCATTCTTAATCATAAGCCACTGAGGTTCAAACCCTAGATCAACAACAGGGCCAGTAGAAGAACCATTTCCACTATAACTACCACACTTAATAATGTCTTGGTCACTGTCTGGGCCGAACTCACCGTCAGAATTATTGTGTGCAAAGAGGTAGGCTACATAAGTACCACCATTTGCACCAGTTTGATTATCTCCATAAACACGAAATGTTGTAGCAGTCATATTAGATTGATTA
>Ga0181413_1000370_pt1 | contig 13977 bp, 20 predicted proteins | sample 36SPOviralmetaG_FD_130111 | JGI IMG/M metagenome (GOLD analysis project Ga0181413, IMG submission 130111) | Marine viral communities from the oligotrophic San Pedro Time Series (SPOT) site, San Pedro Channel, CA, USA - 36 SPOT_SRF_2012-09-28 | ecosystem: Environmental > Aquatic > Marine > Strait... | reverse complement strand
CTAATTGTACTGCTCCTACATTTGATAAAGCTGCATCTCCAAAGTCTACTGCTCCTGCAACTGTAAGTGTTCCTGATACATCTACATTACCATTAATATCAACTGTAGTAGCTGCTATTTGTAATTCTGTATCTGCTACAATATCTAATTGTCCATCTGCTGATGAATGAATATATATTGCAGTATCTCTAAAATTTAATCTTTCATTACTTCCTACTAATATGTCATCTGAAAATTCAAAGTAATCTTCATCTTCCATCCATTTTAAAACACCATCATTTGATTCACCATCAAAGGTGACAGAAATATCTGTACCTGCAGTAGCATCACCAATAGTAATTGCTGTGCCTAGTAATTTTGTTATTGGTCCGCCTTCATTAGCAGTACCATCATGGGTATGCCCACTACTAGCTTGAAAAGCTGCTAATAACTGATCAAACTCATTGTTAAAGTGAGCGGCTTCTATAGTAGTTCCATCTACTATTGCTCCGCTACTTTGTCTTGTGTATGTTGCTCCCATTTATCGTCTTCCTCCGTTGACATATTCTAATTCATATCCTTTTAAAGATATAGGTGATTTATTACTTGAGTCGTTTAATTTTAATGCTACAACAAATCCTGAGCCTTCAACTGAGTGTCTTGCCAAAGGTATACCAGATTCTGCTGCGTAAATAGCTGTTCCATAATTTCCACTTCCGTAAAAATTTTGACCTCCTCCTTCTCTTAGTGCATAAGCTGTAGGTTGAGGTGTGCTTGTATCTTCAAAATTATAGCGTAATTGAAATGTTTGAGTGTCTGCATCAATAGTGTCATTAGCCTCATAGTTTAGTAACACTCTTTGCATATTTTTTCGTATTCCAGGATCTCCTAATGCTAAATCTGGAGATCTATAAAATGATGAAATATTTGCTGTTGTAGAACCATATGTAAATACATTGCCTGATTCCATATTATAAACATAGCCATCATAGCCTCCATAAATTGTTGTCTCTACATTACTTATTAAATCTGAATCACAGCAAGCAGGCTTAATTCCTTTTAGATCTGCGTATTCAAATCCTAATGTTCCTGTTTCAGGGTTTGCTTTTAATACTGCAATTATACCTTTACAAGTTGTTTCAATAGCATCATCCGGGGGATAAAATAATCTATATTGAGATTTATCTCCTATAACAATTGCTGTAACATTATCATAGCCAATATCTGTAATACGTTTTTGTATCTGCTTAGATACAGTTCCTAATTCAACGTCACCAATTCTTTCTGTACCTGCAACAGTTCTAAAACCATCTTTAGATAAAAATAGTAAATCACCACCAAGTTCTTGAATAGAATGATGAGATATAGTACCCACATCTTTTGCAACTTCCTGTAATGCAAAATCACTTGAACTTGTTCCTACTAACTTATATATACTATCTTCACAAAATATAAATAAAGTATCACGGAAAACTTTTAAACCTGTTATAGTAGCACCTACTACAATACTGCCTCCACCTGTATCAAAATCATCTTCAGTAAAAGGACCAGAAAATTGTACAGTAGATATAGCATTTGACATACCTGCATAAAACATATGATTAGCAAATGACTTTACAAACTTAGGATTTGTAGGTGCAGTTCCACCGCCTGTAGCATTTATTATATCTTCTGAATACGAAGTGTCAAGTGTAAAAGCAGCAGAAGCGCCAGTAGCAATAATTATTTTTTCTGTGCCGTTAAAGTTAAATTTATCAAAATCATATGTATGTGTAGTTCCCTTACTTGTAGCCCTTGATGTCCAACTGCCAGAAGTGTCTCCTGTGTATACTGTCCCCCCTCTAGCTGCTATAACTAAGTTATTAAATATAGCTACCATATTTAATCTTTCTGTAGAAGCAGATACTTGAGGAACTATTGTAGTATTATACTTTGCAGTGCCTGATATTTTTTTATAGCCTCCTGCAATGTCTGGCTCCATATTCTGTAGAGAAAGGGCTTCTCCGGGTCTCATAGAAAATACGTCTTTATTTAATACTAAACCTCCAAAACAACTTACAACTGTAGGTGCTAATTGAGATGTATTAGGCACTCATGACACCTTTGCCATAGTATCTTATATTAACTCTTTCATCTCTCATATATTCTTGCTTAGATACTAAATCTGTTCTTAATCTTTTTAAACCTTCTTTGTACTCTTTTGCAGCAATCATTGCATGCTCAGGATCTGACCTTAGTTGATAGGCATAGTATTTTGATCTTGATATTAGTAAATCTGCATATCTATCATCTAAATCTGGTGTATCGCCATGAGCAGATAATTCTGTGTGCTCTTTAAAATACTCATAAACTACAGAGTAATCACTTCTATCAGGAACAGGAGATAATCCTAGTTTTCCACTTTGTGTTTTATAAACATATCTAGGTTCTGATTGTGCAGAACTAGTGTTTGATTTATCTTTTTGAGAATATTGTCTAATGTAATCATCATAAGAAATATATCTTAATCTTTTTGGATTAGAGTTTCTTGATATTCTTATATAGTCTACATCTAAATTAGTTGATGTAGTTGTATTGTTAACTGTTATATAACTTATTTGAGCGGTAGCTGTAAAGACTGTATCTAATACTGCTCCCTCTCCAAAGTCTGTTACTGTTAGTGTTGTATTTAAATTTTGTGTGCCTTCTGCAGCAGTGCCTACTTGTACTTTTAAAGCTTGACCTACACTATTAGAATCAAATACTTTTATCTGTAATCTATATTCCGTATTAACTCTTGTGTTAATTGCTTGATATGCTGCATAATCATTAAGTCTTAATCTTCCATTACCACCACTATTATATGCTGCACTTCCAGATCCTGCTATAGTAGTCCAACTAGTTATATTAGAAGTAAATTCCCCATTAGTAACTAACTCTTTAGGTTTAATATATAGAGTATCCCAATCTATTTTTCTCCATTGCACATCTCCTGTTTGTGGAGAATCTGTAGTAGGTAACTCATACTCTCTTTGACCTGCGTTAGTGTCTTGAAATGTTTCTTTATGTAAGCTTGGTAATTCTTCTAATTCATTATACACATCATGCAATGCTCTGTTAATAAAATTTTTTACAGAAGTTTGAATACCTCTACTACTAGTAAATGTAGATGAAGTAAGTTCTACCTCATTTAATTCGTTTAAAACTTTATTTGTTATTGCTAGATATGTTGTCATTTATTAAAACTATTTCTCCTGGTTTTTATTTTCTAATGCTTTTAAAATTTTATCCATTTTACTTTCTAGATTTTGTAATCTATTTTCTACAGTATTTGTTTGGTGCATATTAATTGTTCTTTGCCCTGTAGAACTTGCTTGTTTTTTTCTAAGATCGTATGTTGCCATTTATATCCTTTGTGTATTATAGAGGGGTCTATAAAGACCCCTCAATATTATATCAATGTTATGATATGTCAGTATCGTGTTGAGTTGCAGTTTGTCTATCTGTCTCATCTATACCACTTACGTCACATAGTATAGCGAAAACACGTAGCTTTCCTGCAGATGATGCAGCACTTAACATTAATAAATCTAATGTATCAGCACTTGCAATTACTGGTCTAGCTGTTGCTGTAAGAACAGAATAACCAACTTCTTTTGCATCCCCGTCAACGAATGTATCCACATCACCACCAGTAATACCTAAATCTAAAGTTACAGAGTTAGATAATTGTGTTAAGATCTCAACTCCTGCGTGTAGGATTAGAGTCTCAGCAGGGATATCAAGTACTTGTAGCACGTCATTTGTTGCTGTACCTGAGCCTGCGTTAACTTGAGAGATGTCAATAGTATTCTCAACTAAGTAAGGAACTCTAACACCTGGGTTTCGTCTTGAGGGTCTGGTGCCTGCGACACCTACTCCTGTTACGTCATATGTTGCCATGTATTGTCCTCCTATTAGTCAATTAACAAATGTCTAACCATAAGTGCTTCTGAACGAAGTACTTTTCTGCCAAACACATGCAATCCTCTTACTATATCACCGAATGAGTCAGGGTCTCTAATTACTTCTGTTTTTGCAATTGCATTAGCAGTAGCAGTAGATGACATGTGACCAAACAATACTTTATGGTAATTGGATGTTGATGAAGCTGCAAAGTTATTAGTCATATAACATTTGAAGCCTTGAATGATACCGTCCATTACTCTACCATTTCGTAGAGGGGAAGCAGAATCGCCTGTTACAGATGCATCTAATAATTTAGATGATGAGCTCGCTAGAGCTTCATAGAATTCTGGACTTGCCAAAAACCATCTGCTTTCGAATGGAACGTCTGCACCATTTAGTCTCTTGGATGCATTAGCCATTATTTCTAAGGGATCAGTTTCAGATGAGCCGAAGCCTGTGTCTGTACCTGAACCGTCAGAGCCAATAGTTGTACCTGCACCAGATACCATTGCTGCGATTACGTTTTCATCGTATGAGTCTTTAAGAGCGTATGCTCCTGAAGATGTAGCCAGAGCCTCAAAGTTCACATGAGATTGCCTTTCTTCGATATCGTCAACTTTAAAAGCAAACGCATTAGCTTGGTCCACAGTAAGTTGGATTTGATCATCAGCCAAATTTTGGATGTTGATTTGTCCACCTCTTGTGTATGAACTTACACTAACGGTTGGTTCTTTTATAATGTTAACAGTATCTCCGTAGGCTTCGATCTCGCCTGCATAATCAGTATTAGTAATATCTTCTACTACTGATGCAGTTCTAAAGAACTTTTGGACTTTCTGACTATATATTGCAGGTAAGAAATTACCTGATGGTAGGTTTGTATAACCTGCCGCCTTTGATATTGCCATTAATTAATCCTCCTATAAGATTGTTAAAGATTAGCCATTAACAATTCTACCTTCTTTTCTAGCAAGATCAATTTCCTTTTCAAATTTTGTAAATTGATTAGGTTTCATTTTGCTAATTTCACTAAGCTTCCAGATTTTTTTGTTACTTACATCCACTTCTTTCTTACTTGTTGATGTTACTGACTTTGATGCCTCTAATGTATTATCAGCTTTTTTCTTACTTGTGCCGCTATCTACTTTATATAGATCAATAGCACGAGCAGCTAATTTTGCATTAGTATCATTGTCATACAACCAACTCTTTATCTGTGAATCCTGTTCTTCAACCCACTTATGAAAACTTTCGTTTTTTCTAAGATCATTGTAGTCAGGATGAATTTTAGCCAATTCTATTTCTGCTTTTTCTTTCTTAACTTTTACCTGTTCGGTTTCAAGGTCTTTAAGATTAGCTTCCATTTTCTTAGACTTTTCATCTGCCTTAGTGTATGCTATAGTTTCTATAACATCATAGACATCAGGATATTTAGATCTCCAAGCTTCTATTTCTTCTTTAGACTTGGGTAGTTGTATCTTATCAGCGTGGTCGTCTAGTTGTGTTTTAAGTGAACTTACTTCATCTTTATGCTTATTTACAGTAGAATCGTAATGTCGTTTAAGATCGTCATAACGTTTCTTAAACACTTTCTCTTCAGCATCGACAGGGCGTTCTTCATCTGGAGTGGCTTCTTGATCTGAAGTGTCCTCTGAAACGGTGGCTGTTGCGTCTGCTTCCTCATCTAATAATTCTTTTTTATATTTATTTTGATAAGGTGTAGGCTCGAGAAGAGCCTCTGTAGTTTGATCCTCTTGGATCTCGTTGTTTGTAGTATCTTCCATCTAGTCTCCTTTGGGTGCTGTGGAAGGGCAGGTCGCCCGTGCTGTGATTGGGTTGGTGCTATGACTAAGCAGTCATAGGTCGCCTGTCCATCGGTTGTTGTGGTGCCCCTAGACCTTTTGGTCCAGGAGTTTCTGCTGCAGCCATTTCTGGTCCTGCAGAAGCTTGTTGGTTATTTACACCTTGTGTCATATCTTGCACAAAGTTTTTCATAGCTTCTTCTGGCGCTCCGCCATATTTAGCTACGATAACCGAAACTGGTAAAACTACTACAGGTTCTTTAGGTCCTCTATCTGCTACTGCAGATATGTCAATACCTTTTCCTTGTAGTGCTGATTTAACATCTTGTGTAAGATGCATATCTAGTACAGCATCTTCCATAGATACTGCTTGTTGAGGCATTCCTCCTGCCCCTTGGTCCATAGGCGCACCTTCTGGTGTTGCCATTGGGTTATTCATCATTCCTTCTGCCATATTGTTCTCCTTAATTAATCCCTTCCGGGTCTATTTATTCCTGTTGGTGTATTAGAACCTGGTGTGTAGCCCGAACCAGGTTGTGTAGGTCTAGAAGGTCTAGAAGAACCTGGTGTGTATCCTGAGCCTGGCTTTGTAGGTCTAGAAGGTGTAGAAGAACCTGCTTGATATCCCGAGCCTGGTTGTGTAGTTCCTTTTGGTCTTGTAGGTGCAGATGACCCTGCTTGATATCCTGAACCTGGTTCTGTAGTTCCTTCTGGTCTTGAAGGATCTTTAACAGGAGGATTATCGCTGCTATTATCAGGACCTGAAGTTGTATATTTTATATCAGATCTTGGTCCTTCGTATCCTTCATCAGATGATTTAGGAAACATACCAGTGGCTTTTCTAGCTTTTTCAGTAGCTGCATATATATCTTCTATGCTTGAAGCACCAAATAATTTTCTTTGTTCTGGAGGAATATATAATTTAGTAAAGTATTTTTTGTAAAATCCATTAATATCATCACTGTTATCAAAAAAAGGAGTTCCTGCATATAAAGTACCTTCGTGAACATCTGGATTTAATACTTTAGTTTGCGTATCATTATATAATATTTGTAAATTTATTCTCTCTTCACCTTCTTCGTTTTTACTATAAGCTGCACCTAAATCTGATTTATCTTTAGCATCAAATACAGCGTTCATAATTGTTGTCCCTGGAGAAAATAATGTAATAAGAGATTCTACTATATTTTTATTTTCTGGTTCTTTTAGCCCTACTGTTTTAGTTTTAGGATCATATGACTCAAAATCTATTTTATCTTTTAGTGCTGAAAAAGACTCTAAAGCTTCTCTGCCTAAATCATAGTCACTTTGTTGTCTAGGAGTAGGTGTAGGCTGACCTCCGCCTCCTCCTCCGCTACTTGAAACTTGTGATGTGGGTACATAGTTAGGATCTACTTCACATTTTTCATTTCCACTAGAGTCTTTTACTAATATGTAACCTAAAGGACATGGGTCTATAGTAGGATCATCATCACTATCATCTGCAGTAGCATATTCAAACTTAGGATCTGCTGTACTAAACGTACTTGTGTCTATAAAATTTTGTGCTACATTAGCTAATGACCATGTGCCTGTAGTAGCATCATATTGTAATTGTTGATTACTTCCTGTATATGTACTCATTTACTTTTAAGCTGAACCCTCATTTTCAGTATCTCCTGAAGCGAAGCCACCTTCCCCTGGAGTCGGTACACCTCCAACTCCGATGTTGCCACCGCCAACGCCTGTAATGTCGTTTGGATTCGCTCCTGTAGGAGCTCCTCCACCAGAAGCCATTGCGGACTGCTGACTATTGCTTTCATTTTGTGTGTTTCCATTTGCCATCCCCATTATCTTAGCAAAGATTGCTGCTCTCTCTGGATCATTAATTAATTTTTCAGGTTCTATATCTAAAGATTTTGCAATCTCTGATAATATAGAATGCCATCTAACAAATGGAGCCAGATTTTGATTTGATGCAACTTGTAAGAATGTCATCAATCTCTGTGAACGAACTTCTTTCTGCATTAGAGAAGAAGTACCTCTTGCTTTTATATTTAAATCTCCCTTTATTTCTGGAGAGTCTTCATTAAACTGCATATTCCATGCAAATAAAGTTTCTCCTAAAGGTCTTAATAAAAAATCATCAACGTTTTTTATAACTGTTTTTATGCTAAGTGCTGCTGCACCCATCAACATAGACATACCTGCTGCAGTTCTTGTTGTGCTTTGAACTCCAGTAGTTCCATGAGAGTATGATGGAATACCTGTAGACTCATCTGCTAACTGTCTGAATTTATCAAACATCATTAAATTTTCTTGTGATGTGTTAGGAAATTTTACACCATGAATAGCTTGTCCGGGCATACCGCTTTGTCTTCTAAATATTTTACCCGGAAAGACTTTCATATCTTGACCCGGTACTAGTAATGTTTCATCAATATCAAATACTAGATTACCTGCTAATGCTAAGTTATCAATAGCCATTCTAGCATGACCATTCATTATAGTTTGAGAATCATCCATGTTTTCTGGAATACCCACTCCAAAAAATTGATAAGGGTTTATTTCATAAGGGCATACTAAATAAGGTAATCTTGTTGGAGTAAATGGATTTAATACTAATCGTATTACTTCTCCGTTACATACCCAACAGTTAACTTGTATTTCATCTAATTCGTCAATATCATCATCTAATTCTAAACCTGCTTCTCTAGCAAGTTCTGTATCAAGTATTCCCCAAAATTCTAAAATTTCATATCTGTTTTTATTTAAATCATCAGTAGATTCTCTGTCTTGTAAAGAAGCTTCATATCCTCTAGACTCATAGCTAGGACCCATTGCTAAAGAATCTTTAATAGCTTCTTTTCTAAAGAATGGTCTATTCATTAAGTCTCTTACTTGTGCACGAGTATAGACATGTCTTTGAATAACATAGTCAGCATCTTCTATTGTTGTTGCGTCAGGGTCTGGATAGAAATCCCAACAAGAGACTGCTTCTATTTTCGGAACAAGTTTTGTTTTAGGAAAGTATTCATTTTTTCCTGTTTCAGGATTTTTAACCCAATTATGAGTTGCTTCTTCATAGCTAAAAGGACCCTTTAGTATTCCTGTTCCAAGTAGTGCAGATTCAAATAATACATTTCTTAACACACCAACAGCACTAGATTCATCTAGTTGATCATGAATTGTTTTTTCCATATTAGCTGCTGCCATTTCTGCAGGACTAATTTGTGGTTCTTTTTGACCATCTGTTGCAGGACCTTCTACAAATCCTGCTGCGCCAAGACTTTCATCTAAGCCTCCTAAAACATCATTAATAGTTGTTGCTCCGGGCTTTAGTTCATTACCGTCACCAGGAAAACCATAAGGACTTTTAGGCTCTTCTTTTTTATCTTGTTCTTGATACTTAGATATGTTAGCGTATTCTGCTATACCTTCTGGAACAGCAGTAGGCTCTACTCCTACTGGAAATTTACCACTAGAAAATAGAACTTCTATTAGCTGACCATAAGCCGCTAATACTTTTGTCTTTGTTATCTTTACAAAAACTTTTGATTTCTCACTTTCTGTAAAAGCCATTTCATTACCATAGACACCTCTATAGTTACGATATGCTCTTAACCATCTTTGCTCATCAAATTGACGAGCAGTTTCTGCATCAATAAACTTGCTCTTAATTAAACCTGCAAGATTTGAAACATCAAAATCAGGAGTTAAATCCTCTTCTTCGCCTAGGGCTAGTATGTCTGCAGGTTTTTTTAAAGCCATCTATTTATTGTGTGATCCGTGAGTATACTTTTCTTTTGCAAAGGACTCTAGCTTATCATTAGGTCTTTTACCTTGATCTGCTGATAGTTCACCATGCTTATATTTTGGCATAAGTTTTGAATCTAACTTTTCTTTTTTTAAAGGTTGATCTGCACCTAATTCGCCATGCTTATATTTTTTTAGTATGTCCATGTTTTCTCCTAATAGTCTCTTTCATCAGCCATTTTAAAAAATGACTCTTCTACTTGATTTACCCTTTTACTAGGGAATGATTGAGTAGATATATTTGGATCTAATTCTTTAAGATTTAAATCGTTCATCTTATCTACTTTTTTTGGATAATCTTCTGGAAGATCTCCTTGTTTGTATTTAGTTAATACTGGTTGTGGCATTTTATTCCTCCTTTTAGTCTATTCGCATTTTACTGCAAATTTTTTTGTATTATGTCTTATCCAATCTTTTACTTCAGAATGGCATAAAACTTCTGTTAAAAAGTTTCCGAAAGAATTTACTATTGTTTCTTCTTCTTTTTCTTTTAGGTTATACTGATAGTAACCTACATGTAACAATTCATGTATCACTACATTAACTGCATCTGGTCCGCCTTTTTGAATCATCTCTTTATCAAGATATATTTTATAAGGTGGTTTAACTACAAATGTTCCTTGTGCTTCTGACACTTCGTACATTAATTCATGAGGAACACAAATTAATTCTACTGTAAAAGGTCCAACTGTTACAAACTTTGGTAATTTCATATTTTTAATAAAGAATCTATATACTTATCATACTCTATGTATGTCATACATTCTATAGCATAATCTTTTACTTGTGTATTTTGATTAAATTGTAATTTTACAGTCCCTTCTAAAAATTGTTTTTTCTCATTAATAAAACTATTACAAGATTGTATATTTTTAAATTCTACGCCCCCCAGACTATAAGTCTGTATAGCATTATCTAATTGAAATAGAATAGTTAATACTACTATATAGTTCAATATCCAAAAATCCTATCAGAAGGAGTAAATGTTTTTTCTTCTGTAAATCTATTAGCTTCATAACTATGAGGATGTATTGCTCTACTCATTACACCATATCTTAATGCGTCATAAGCATGATCTTCAGCATGAGTGTTTACATCTTCTGGATTACTTTTATCTACAGGAAGCATAGGTAAAGTTCTAATTAAATTAGCACAATTAGAGAATATTTTTAAACTTGGTTGCCCTGTACCAGAATCTACTGCTAATCTTTTGTGTAGTTCTAGTTTTCCTGCTACTCTACTTTTTGGAGATCTGTCTGATGGTCTCCATTTACATCCTTCTCTAATCATAGTCTCTGCAATACTAGGACCAACATCTCCCCTTTTTGACCAAGTTGATGAGTCAAGAACTCCGTATTTAATATATTCACCATGTTCCATTTCTAAAACTTGTCTAGCAAATATATCAGCAGTAACTCGTTTAGTATATAATTCTCTATATACCCAAAAGTTATTATCAAAATCTACAGCTATCCAAAGAACACATGCAGGACTAGAGTATCCCCAGTCACAAGTTCTAAACCTTAGCCAATTATTAGGAATGTCAAAAGGTGTTGTAACATGTGTAGCTATGCTAAAATCTGGAAACGATGAATTTTCAAACGCTCCCCAATCTCCTTCAAAAAATTTCTTTCTTTGTACCTCCGGCAAAGATGATAACATAATAAGATAATCATCTGTTTGCATAAGATAGGGGTTATCTTGTAGTTTAGCCGGTATAAATCTTCTTGATATAGACTTTCTACCTACTATAGTATCTATACCCACTTCAAAAGCCGTATTAGGCTCTGCAGGGTCTACAAACATTTCTTTGACCCATTGTGACCCAACGTTGCCAGGATTGCCTGTAGCACGCATATAAACCGGAATATTGGGGTCTACACTTCTGAGCGAGGATCTTAAAAAGTTATATATCTCTGGTGTTGGATACTGAGGTAGTTCATCTATTCCAATCCATGTATAGGACTGACCTTGATAACGAAGCACGTCAGTTAAGTTTTCTGCATAACCAAATTCTATTCTAGCACCTGAAGGGAATCTCCATTCCTTTTCTTGCTCTCTCCATTTAGCACCTGGATAAGCTTTAGGATATAATCTTTGAGAGTTATTAATCATATCTCTTAACTCAGGCATAGATTTTCTAAGTAGTAGACATCTATGATGTTCTTTATGACAGTATCTTAATGGATCAATAAGCATGGCATACGATTTGCCACCACCTCTTGCTCCACCATAGAATACTTCTCTTTCTGGTGCGGCTAGAAACTGTGTTTGTGGTCCGTCATTGGGCTTAAATATAATGTTATCTTCAACATAATCTTTAACGTTAGGAGATAAAGACTGTACTTCATCCTCAACCATGACAGAAGCAGAAGAGCCTTGCAAAGCATCATTGGCTTTGAAGATCTTTTCTTTTCTCTTTTTTGCATTTTGTATTGCATCATGTGCTTTCCTTATTTTAAGGTCCTGTGCCTTAATAGTTCTTTTAGCTGCTTGTTTTGCTTTTACTTCTTTACTAAAAAACTTTTTTTCCTGAACTACTCCTCGTTTTCTTCCGAGGTGTGATTTAGGTTTTGGAGGTTCAATGTCTGCCATCTAGTGTTTATTATTTTCCTTAATCCTGTATGTGATATACTTCTTCCTGTTTTCCTTGATAGCCAACTTGCAACCTCTCTATATGAACAATTATTTAAAAAATCTTTAGCTTCATCTAAAGCATCCAACTCTTCTTGAATAGGCTCAATATAATCCGTATCATCAGCTAGCTTATATCCAAAAGGAATAGTCCTAGCTTTCCGTTTTTGTAATTCCATCTTTAGGGGGTAGTATAAATATACCATGTGCTACTTGTGCAGTAACATCTAATTTATCTCTTTTAACAATTCCTACACGATCTAGTATTTGTTTAGCAGCTTCCATTCTAATATTTACTCCAGGAGTTTTACCATCTTCATCTAGAGCATCTACTAAACCTTTGACTGCTTTTGCAGAGTGCATAGCTAAAGAATATTCTGATCTTTCTAGAATTTGTTCTTTTAATGACTTAACAACTTTCAAATAATAGCCCGGAGCATATCCTACGATATCTCCTGCTTTCTTTGGATCTCCTTGGGCTTCATTAAATAAAGCTTCTAGAAATTGCTCCTGTTGCTCAGTTAGCTTTTTTTGTTCTTTTTTTACTAGTTCCATATGTTTTTTTAAGTTCTTTTTTAATTGTTTTATAATTAGTATCAGATTCTAATACTTGTTTTTCTTTTTTAGCTACTTGTGCTTTAGTATGTAAGTCTTCTCTTATCTTATCTTCATTGCCTTTACTATCAGATATAGTAAGAACACTTGGTGCTACAATAGCTAGTTTTATATAAGGCGCTGTACATGGCTCTTTTCTTCTAGCCATTGGTAGTGTCTTTTGAAATCTTTCTCCAGTTTTTAAATTTTCGTATTCATAAAGTGGCATTTTATTTTCCTTATTATTCTGTGTATAAACATAATTAATTTATATGTTAGTATCTCAGCAGTAGGTTCTAACTTTTTTTGTTTCTTTGGCAAAAGTTGCTCGCTGATTCTTCACTTCTAAATCCCCATGCTCTAAGTGCTAGAGCCTTTCTAGTTGGGCGACCTTTATCGTCTTTCATTGGTCCTTTCATTCCTGCAAACCTACAGGCAAAACTGACTTTTCTTCTAAATGCTGCAGAGTCTTTTTTAGGAGTTTCCTTAACAGGTGCTTTTAAATTAGAACCTTCAGTTCTTTTAAAATGCGCTCTACCTGCTGCATTCAATCCTCCTTTAGGATTTTGGTATTTCTTAGCTACCATTAACCCTTAACTTTTTTCTTAGCTGTATCTGATAAATCTTTAAAATGAACTACTGGCTTACTTTTTGCACTATGTGATTTACCACTATGCATAGAACCATTAGGCATTTTGTGCATTGGTCCTTTGTATTCAGTACCATTCTTAAAAAAATGTTTTACGCCTTTTCCCATTATGTTACCTTCCTATATGATTTTACTTTCTGGGCAATTCTCTTCGGCTGCTTCACAAATTGTTTTCCCTTCTTCGTCCCTTTGCGCTTGGCTTTTGTCGTTGCCGCATATTCCGCAGATGTCAGGCTCTCTATCGCTTTCTTTGGTAGATACCTTTCCCCTGTTTTTGAAGATGGTTTCCCAGACTTCGTTTGCCATTTTTGTTTCCCCCATTGTTTAAGACTTCTTTGTGATTTTGCTAGTGCCATGCTGTTTTTTTAATTTTGCTTTAGCTGCTTTTGCTAAACGTGCTTGCTCCATTTTTCCTGATACCTTTGCTCGTTGTTCTAATACAGTTAGTATTTGAATTTTTCTAGCATAAGGTTTGTTAATACGCATAACTTTTGCGATTGTATCCTTTGCATCCTGTACTGTTGCAAATTTAATACTGACAGTATCTTTAGGATTTTCATCTGTATATAATCTTCTACCTGAACCTTTTGGTTTCTT